>PDWI01000003.1_pt1 | contig 260478 bp, 217 predicted proteins | sample 1430891 | NCBI WGS metagenome assembly PDWI01 (sample SAMN01162508, study PRJNA174530) | Oral metagenome, whole genome shotgun sequencing project. | biome: Marine environment; feature: Marine mammal; material: Swab sample of the gingival sulcus; isolation source: swab sample of gingival sulcus... | reverse complement strand
AACCGCAAAAATGCTTTCCGGCATAGAACAAGCCATACTTGCAGAAAAACCCAATGCGGTCATCGTATATGGTGATACCAACTCCACCCTCGCCGGGGCGCTTGCCGCAGTCAAACTGCATGTTCCAGTCTGTCATGTTGAAGCCGGGCTACGCTCGTTCAACAGAAAAATGCCAGAAGAAATCAACCGTATAATGACTGACCATGCCTCGGATCTTCTTTTTGCACCGACGGAACGGGCGGTGAATCAGCTAACATCAGAAGGCGTGGCGGTAGAGAAAATCATACTGTCTGGTGATGTGATGTATGATGCGGCTCTCTACTATGGAAACCGCGCTGACCTGGAAAGCCGGATTATCGAGCGTTTAAATGTAGCGCCTGGCGGGTACATACTTGCGACCATCCATCGCGCAGAGAATACAGATTCGCCCGAGACGCTCTCCCGCATAATACAAGAACTGGATTGGGTTGCGTCCGAGCGAAATGTCATTTTGCCAATTCACCCCAGAACGCGATCCAAATTAAATTCCCTGGGAATAAGAGTAAAGAATATCACTTTACTGGAACCGGTCGGCTACCTTGACATGATCAAACTGGAAAAAAATGCGACTTTGATCATTACCGATTCCGGTGGTGTACAAAAAGAAGCCTACTTTTTCGGCAAGGCGTGTATTACGTTACGTGCTGAAACAGAATGGGTCGAGTTGGTCGAGGCGGGAGTAAACAGACTTGTTGACATGACAAAAGCTCAACGCCCATCTATTAATAACCTGATAAGCTCTGACTTTAACATTCTGACGAACAACAAAACACCCAGCCTCTATGGTACGGGAAATGCCGCACAAAAGATTGTTGAACAAATAGATATGCTGCTTTGAGTGCTATTTAAAAACAGTGAGTCATAAAATCTGCCATGAGTCAGCCAAATGAGCCCAAACGTAACAGTCTATTAAAAGACATGATGACTCTTACCAAAGGTGTCGTACTTGCCCAGATTTTCGCTATTGGCCTTGGCCCGATACTTACAAGATTATATAAACCAGATGAATTCGGAACCCTGGCCTTGTTTGCCAGCCTTGTGTCGTTTTGCTCAATCATTGCAACAGGCAGATACGAAATGGCACTGGTTCTACCTAAAAAAGATCATGCTGCCGTTAACTTGCTTGCAGTCCTCGGCATTATTGCGTTGTCAGTATGCACAACTATTTTTTTTGTCGCAGTGATATTTTCTGATTCAATTGCATTGTTGCTGGGAAATACCGCATTAAAAGACTCGCTGATCCTTTTACCAATTTCAGTTCTAATCGCGTCACTTATCCAGGGCTTTTATTTTTGGCATTGCAGAGAAAAATCTTTTGATCAAATGGCACAATCCAAGGCTATATTGACCTCTTGCAGCGAAACATCGAAGCTGATCCTTGGCTACTTTGGTTTCAATGAATCAGGTTTAATTTGGGGAATGATTACCGGACAAGCTACTGCACTTTTACTTCTTGTACGAGGTGCAAAGGAAAAGCTGGATCAATTGCAAGAGAGCGTTAGCGCCCTGGAGATGCGCGTTCAAGCAAAAGTCTATTCCGGTTTTCCAAAATATGATCTGATCAGTGCCTTGTCTTTCGTTGCCTACTCAAACTTTGTGGTTTTTTATGCCAATAAAATGCTGGCAGCCGGTGCGGCGGGACTGTACTTTATGGCAGATCGCTTGCTACGCATTCCTGTAATGGTATTCGTTACACCTTTCTCGGAAGTTTTTTATCAACACCTATCTAAAAACACCGGTTTCGATACCCTTCCGCTCGAACTAAACAAATATTTCGGTCAAATTTATAAATTTGTATTAATTCCATTTTTTGGTTGCGTTTTCGTTTCTCAATACCTGGTGGAAATCATCTTCGGGTCGGATTGGTCTGAACTTTACATATATTTGTTCATTTTCTCTCTCCCCGTAGCAGCCCGAATACTCACAGCTCCTTACAGTCATGTACTAAAAACTATCGGTAAACAGCATATTTCCACTTTACTTCATTTGAGCAAGCTGGCCTTACTATTCTGCCTGATACTTTTTTCAAGCCATTTTTCAATATCGACCTATCAGTTCTTGCAGTTATTTGCCGTGTTTGATGCATCAATCATCATTCTGTTTGCCACCACGATAGACTACCTGATTAAAAACCCGCTAATTTACCGCCGGTTATTTTCAAGTTTTAGCATAACACTAATGCATACTGTATTTATCTATTTCTCAGTGATAAGCCCGGAACAACTAACATGAAAAAACCAGAATTTTTGGCTTTTTTTAGAGCCCGCCCTTTCATAAAAAAGATAAATTATCTCGTTGACGCAACCACCAATAAAAAGGTGTTGGATGTAGGATGTGTTGGACAAGATACCCTGGTTGAAAATCCGGACTGGCTTCACAATCGAATCAGGCAAAAAGCGAAAACACTGAAGGGTGTCGATATAAATATTGAAGGCATTAAGACCTTGCAAAGAAAAGGGTTTGACGTCGTACACGTAAACCAGCTGGATAGTGAGGAATTTGACATCATTATCATGAGCGATATTATCGAGCATGTAGACTGCCCGCTAGATACCATAGAATTCTATAGCAAGTTTCTGCATAAATCCGGAAAAATCATCATCACAACACCAAACCCGTTTTATTTTGCACAATTTCTACGAATCTTGTTTAGAAATAACGTTTCAGTAAATCGTGAGCATACGTGTTGGCTTGACCCTATCGTATTCTCAGAAATAATTGAACGCAGTCAGATGGTTGAAATATTATCGTTTTACTGGTTATCCGACTATGTAAAGTTAAATGAATTGAACTGGCTGGAAAAAAGCATAGTACTTGTTAGCAGGCTAATGATGCATTCAAGGTCATTTTTTGCCGCCAACTACGCCATAGAACTGGTACGCAAAAATGTCAATTAAGCTCTTTACAACCTATTCTGACCAGCCAGCACACCCCAGAACTGAATCTATCCAAAAAACCCTGGGCAAGCTGGACAGGGTGGAGGTGATTTATGTAAAAAAAACCAGACACATCCTCAACCAGCTATTTTTCGGCTATTTCTGGCTTTATGAATCATACCGATGTTTACAGCATATAGAGAAACAGGACGACGTACTGATCCAGGATCTCAGGCTATTGCCCTTGCTGTATTTGATAAGGCTGACCGGAAAAAAAAATCTGGTCGTCTACGAAACACTAGACAACAATGTTGCCTCAAAACATCATCAACTAACCACACAATATCCTTCTTTCCATTTTTCGTTGCTACTCAATATTATTAGATATATCGCTCGAAAATTTGAGCAGCTATCACCCAGGTTTTCTGACAGTGTGGTGGTCAATAGCCTCGCACTGGCCAGCTATTTCAACAACGATGCAAAGCTGATTTACTACACCAGTCCCCTTGAACAAAAATGCAACAATAACCCTCGGACTACTTCGCTCGCTTTTATCTACCTGGGGCTATTTACAATCGACAAGGGCGCACTTCATATACTTGAGCTTGTATCCAGAACCAGTTTACCCTTGTTTATATTCGGCTCTGTTTTAGAAAAAAAAGTGGCAAATGAAATTCCAAAGTTTGCCAATGTGCACCATATAGAACGCCTGCCCAGTGACGAACTTGCAGACCATATCAACAGACTCACCAACAAATATTTTTTAATAGGCTGGTCACTAATAGAGCCCATACATTCAAGCTACGCAACCCAGGAAGCGAACAAAGAGATCGATTACCTGGCCATAGGCATTCCCTTTATCGGAAATCACAGAGAAACAACCTGGCAAAAAATCAATGCCGGCTGCGGTGCCTATACAGAAAATATCGAAACCTTTTTACAAGAAATGCAGCAGGGTGAAAACAGGGAAATCATTCGTGATGTCTGCTTGACATACTACAAAGATCACTACGCAAACGAAATATTTAACTCCCGGTTTCACGCTCTATTCGACCGAAACAAACGTATAGAAAGCATTTATTCGCAAGAACTGAGCAGTACAAACGCTCTACCCCAAAATGATGATCAGAAAAAATTTATACTGGATCATATCCCGTTTGAGAAATCGGTGAGTGTATTGGACGCTGGCTGTGGGAACGGGCGCTATTCCAAATATCTCAAGGCAGAAGGTTACCACACTGTTTTTTCAGTTGACCTGTTCGATCGCTCCCCCGAAAAAGAGCTAAGTTATTGTGCTGCAACAATTGAAAACCTGCCATTCAAAGATGATTCATTTGACTTTATCTTTTCCAACTCCGTTATTTACTATCTTGCCAATCCTGAAAACGGCCTGATTGAACTAAAAAGGGTACTCAAACCCGGAGGCACGCTTATTTTTTCGGGGCACACCAAATACTCAATATACACACTCTCGCGTGTTATCAAACGAGACTTTTTCCATTCCCGGCATGTAAGGCACTTACGTGGTGTCACTTTTAGAGGAACGGATTATTATCGGTTGGCTTTACAGCAAACCGGCTTTGAAATTCTGGAAGAAAATGGTTTCAGGTTTCTTCCAAGACCCATTGGTCTTTTACTAGGCAAATGCCGAATACCCAATTCATCAACGAAAAAAGCAAAGCAAAGCAACACAACCAACCCCGACGTAATTACGAAAATAAAAAGGAGGCTCATGTCGAGCCATGCCTATCACTTTATTTTTATAGCGAAAAACAATGGCTGACAATATCGCCGCTGGTATCATCGAAGAAAAGGGTTAAACGCTTGTTATAAAAAAGAAACCTTAAAAAAAGGCAATCAAAGTAATGAATATAACTATCGAGATCCCTGACTCAATTGATCACCGGGAAATAAACTACACGTTAAACGTCATATTCAACGAGTTTCTGGGCATTGATTTTGTTACCCGGATCAGCAACGACAAACGCATTACTGTTTTCGCAGCAGATGACTGCACCCAAAGCGTGTCTTTCCCTGCCATTTTTTTCTGTCAAATCAAAAACAACTGGCTTCAGAAAGAAACGCTGCCAAAATACCCAATCGCTTTTTTTGATACCGCAAAACTGCCTGTTCAACCTTTGCAGCTCAAAGGCATTTCTGTTCCTGTTTTATTTGGCGAGCCTTCATGCAGTTACAACAATCAGGAAATCACTTTCAACTTCGACTTGTTCGGCAGTATCTTTTTTATGCTAAGCCGCTATGAAGAAGCATGTGCAGAAACACTCGACGCCCATGACCGTGTCACCGGCAAGCAATCAATTGCCGCGAAAAACCACTTTCTCCACCGTCCCATTGTAAACGAGCTTCTGGAAATACTATGGTGTTCAATGTGCCATTTCTGGCCCGGCCTGGGTCGGAAGCAACGCCAATTTACCATACGCCCGTCTTGCGATATTGATCACTTGCGCTGGCCATGGGGTTACAATCCACTCAAAATCATGCTGAAATTGGCAAAAAACCTGCTGATAGACAGAAGCTTTGCCACATTTTCAAGCTCGGCTCTTGCTTATTTCCATATACTCCGAAAAGGCTATGCGAAAGACCCTTACAATACATTTGACTACATAATGACGGTTTGCAATCAAAACAATCTGACCTGCACATTCTTTTTCCTCTGCGGTAGAACCGACAATAAATTTGACGGTTCTTACAATGTCGATGACCCTCTCCTCGAGAGCGTACTTTCAAACATTGTTACAAAGAAACACAACCTGGGACTACATGGCAGCTATCACGAATTCAATAGTGAAACCCTGGCAAAACGTGAAATAACACTTTTCCGGGAAAAATTGCACCAAACAGGCGTTGAACAGGATGGTCTGAAAAACAGGCAACACTACTTAAGATGGGATCCACGCCTCACTCCAGGAATACTGGAAAAACAGGGAGTCACCAGTGACCACTCACTGAGTTACGCCGATATTGCCGGTTTTCGAACCGGTTGTTGTTACCCCTACCCTCTTTATGATCTTGGTGAAAGAAAATCTTTGAAATTAAAAGAATTTCCACTCATTGTAATGGAATGCTCTGTACTGGATGCCCATTATATGGGCCTGAAAGATCCAATACAGGCCATCAACTGTATCAATCAGTTAAAAGAGCAATGCAGGAAATACCATGGCAATCTGGAGATTCTTTGGCACAACACGCGCTTGATGAATGAAACTGATCGCCGAATATTTGAAACAGCGATCAGCAGGTAGAACAACACCGACAATCCTGCCACAAAGGTATAGCAAGAAGCGGCCAATCAAAAATGCAGCAATATTGCAGTAAATATGCAGTAGAGCTACAATACCTGCATTCGTACTTGAGGAGTATTGGTTATGCCCCGGTTAACAGTTGATTTATCTAAAGATATTAATACCCGCCTTACCGAGATTGCAAAGAAAGAAGGCATTACCAAAGCTGAAGCGATGCGTAAAGCCTTTGCCCTGTTATCTATAGCGGAACAGGAAAAAGCCAAAGGGAACTCCCTTGGTATTGTTAGAGAAAATAAAGAAAATCACGAACTACAGGCAATTGGCCGGGTAGTAGGCATCTAATGAATACTGAAAATGGAAATATAGACCTGGACTCGGTTTTCCCGAAAGGAAGCAAGGTTAGCATTGATGAAAGTGACCGCCTGACGCTGGCAAAGCAGGTTCTTTGTTGGCTTGCTCTAATATGTATTGGTGTATTTGTCTTTTATGGCATATATCCCGAGAATAAAGCCCTGTCTTCAATATTTGAGTTAATTAAAATCGGCGCATTGCCTTTAGTCACACTGGTTATTTCTTTCTACTTCCCGAATTCGAACAATTAAAGTCCCCTTGATGTCAGGATGGTTGTCGTGTCATTTGATTTGCACCGAATGTCGCTTATTTTTTATCTACATTCCCGTTTAATTGAGATAAAAAAGAAAACAGGCGGTGCACTCTATCAGTTTTCGAAATATGTACTTTAGCCATTTCTCTTACAGCAGACCGACCCTCTTGTCTCATCCCAAGCGCAATTTGGAGCATTTTTTCCAGATCAATGCTGTCTGATTTGAAAAAATAAGGAAAATCGACAGGTAAACCTGAATCCTTGTGACAAGCAAAAACCGGCAGTCCAAGCGCTAAATATTCTCTTACTTTCAAGGTTGCACCTTCCGTCAGGTTGTTACGAAACATTGCCAGAGAACCTATAGCCAAATCGATTTTAGCTGCCAGCACACAAATTTCATCGGCTGATAGTCTCCCATGAAATACAACTCGCTCATCGAAACAATCAAGATCACCCACATCGCCCACGATATGCAACTCTAAATCGCCTTTAAACCGGCTTATCTCATCCAGCAATATATCCAATCCATGCCAGGGCTTAAATTGAGCGGCCACAAACAACAACTTCGGTTTACCTTCCCGTTGATCCGCAGCAAGTCGCACTCTATCCATATTCAAGCCATTACTGTAGACAAAGCCAGGCTTACCCCGAACCGAAGATTGACCAACAATACGAGAAAACTCGTATTCCAGAATCTCATTGGTAACAGCAACAACAGCCTGAGCTCTGGTTAACACAATCCTGCCAATAAATCTCTCAACATAATAGGCAACCCTGCTGACAATCCCTTTTTGATGTACAACTTCTTCCAGCTCTTTGGTGTGGTGGATCGTTATATACTTCCCGGCCAGCAAAGAATAAACAAGTATAAAAATATCGCCAACAACCCACCTAATCAAGACTAAATCATAATCATTTCTATTTTTAAATAACCAGTAACCGGCATAAAACCTGAGCACCAAATAACGGGCCAATCTTTTCACAATCCCACGTCCCGAACTCATCTTCGTGGAATAGACAAAAGGACAATCACTGGTATCGTGACAAAAGTAGGCAACTTTCCAGCTAAACATCGAATGCTCAGCCGCATCAATTTCGCCCTGTAACTGGCTTATCACTCCGGGCTGAGCGTTCCCCGAATAGCCAAAGTGCAAAACCCTCATTGGAAATGCTCCATTAACGAATACACATCAAAACGACGACAGACTTCTTTCCAACATACATTTTTTTGCGAAGAAGCAGACACGTTCGGGAAAAATATCAGAAAATTGTTCTGATGCAGAATAACGAGATGCGTCATTCAGTTAAGACTCTCCTGCAGAGTGAGTGGCAAGAACATCATCTCCGCCTATCACTTTTCAAAAAAAACAAATTTGCAAAAATCATCTTCAGGCTTCAAAAACGGGCGCAGGTCAATTCACACCAATTGACTAAAGAGAGCCTCGTATCCAGCTACCCTGTCCCAGGAGTCTGAAAGGAGACTCAAACTGACCACTCTCAGCCACTGCCGACCATTCAAACTGGCAAATAGCACTCTTTGAAAGCCTGTTGAAAAGTGCCCACTGCAATAAGATCGTAAAACAACTGACAACCAATCCTGTCAAAACAAATCAGCAACAACTGAATACCCAAACCCGATAGACATGGCAGCATAATCAGACTAATCTGAAATCACAGTATAGATTAAATGTTGCATTTAACACGAAAACCACTTCAAACACTCAAAGAAGTAGCAACCCTTTTCCAGGATAAAAAAATGGGATCGGCAAGTGAAAGACGACACCTTTAAAATAATGCTTGTTTCAAGAAATCTTCCCCCTTTGACGGGAGGAATGGAGCAACTGGTGTTCAATCTTTGGAAAGGACTGAGAACGAGATTCAGCATCACGGTGATTGGCCCCAAGGGTTGTTCAGACTGTCTGTCGGACACAGAGTCTCTTGAAGCCCCCCTCAAGCCAACACCACTTTTCGTTTTTGCTGCATTCATTTTGGGATTGTTCAGCAGCGTAAAAAAGGGCAAACCTGACTGTTACCTCGGAGGAAGCGGGCTGGTAGCTCCGGTTGTCGTCACCTTGTCATGGCTGTTTTCCGCCAGATCAGTCGTATTGATTCATGGCCTTGACATCGTAGCCAATAATTCAGTCTATCAAACTCTTTTCCTTCCTTTTATTCGAAAGTGCGACTTGCTCATAGCTAACAGCGACAATACCAGAAAACTGGCAATCCAGGCAGGGGTCGCCCCGGAAAGGATCACAGTAATCAATCCCGGCGTGCAAATCCCCCATGTTTCGATACCATCCGATGCAGCTAAAAGAACGTTGAACCTGACGGGCAAAGCCTTGCTACTATCAGTTGGCCGATTGGTTCCAAGAAAGGGAATATCAGAATTTATAGACAGGTGCATGCCTGACCTGGTCGGTCACATTCCCGATATTCATCTGGCGATTGTCGGAGAAGAACCCTTACAGGCACTAAACAAAAACAGGTACAGTGAAAAAAACAAAATCGGGCAAATCGTGAAACAACGAGGGTTAAAAGCACATGTCAGCCTGTACGGGAAGGTGAGCGATGAGGAACTCGACGATTTGTATTCAGCTGCGGATGTTTTTATTTTCCCTCTCATTGATACACCCGGAGATGTAGAAGGGTTCGGCATGGTCGCACTTGAGGCAGCGGCTCATAATGTCCCTACTGTCGCATTTAATGTAGGGGGAGTGAGCGATGCGATCAGTCAGGAATCCGGAATACTGGTTACGCCATTAGACTATGACCAGTTTTCTTCAAGGATTCAGGAACTGTTGGCCGGGATAAAAAAACATGACTGCCTGAAGTTTGCCCGACAATCCACATGGGAGTCATACCATGCAAAAAGTATTGACGCGATCAACACCCTTATCAACAAACAAGATAGAAAACCATCATGAACCAATCGGCTGAACTAAAAAAAATCAAAGAGTTTTATGACCATACTTACTACAAAAATGCAATCCAGGATCAATCAGAAAATTCACACCACCATGCATTGTTAAAACGACTGGGCGTTGAAAAAGAAATGACTATCCTGGATGTAGCATGTGGTAAGGGCGAATGGCTTAAAACGTGTCAAAATGCAGGAGCGTTAATCTACGGCATTGATCTTTCAGATAAGGCTATAAGTATTTGCAAAGAAAGCATGCCAGAAGGCACCTTCTTATGCCAACCTGCCGAGCACCTCGACTTCCCGGATAATCACTTTGATATTATTACTTGCCTCGGTTCGCTTGAGCACTTTACCGACCAGCGATCTGCATTGAAAGAGATGGTTAGAGTAGCCAGGCATGATGCAAAATTATTAATACTGGTTCCAAATTCGGATTTTTTGACTCGCAAACTGGGTCTTTACAAAGGCACTAACCAAACAGTTGCAAAAGAAGACGTAAAAACCCTGGATGAGTGGAACTCGCTGTTCACTGACGCCAACCTTGAGGTTCAAAATCAATGGAAAGACCTTCACATTTTGACAAAAAACTGGATTTTCCGTAACGGTTGGTCGGCAGCCCCGATAAGATTGCTTCAAGCTCTATTGCTGACAATTTGGCCCATCAAGTGGCAATACCAGGTCTACCACCTGTGTACGATTAAAACGTCAAATTAGTCATTGCAAGCAATCAAAAATAGTCCTGTACCCGGCAACCATACGAGCCTGGTTAAACTGCCGTTCGGTGCGAGCGCGATTAAATTGCCCCATCTCATATCGCTTGAGAGGATCTCCGGCTAACTCCCTGATCGCGACGTTTAGTGCACTCACATCACCTGCCTGACACAAAATCCCCCCTTTTTCAGCCACAATCAGTTCACTCATAGAAGAACTGTCATAACCGATTACAGGCAGCCCCGAAGCCATTGCCTCAAGCACTGACAAACTCAGCCCTTCACGGTAACTGGGTAACAGCAGCATATCAGCCTGATTATAAAGATTTGGCATTGAATCATGGTGAACAGCTCCAAGAAACTCTATATTCGGGTGATTAATATGTGCAGAGTTAACACTTGGCCCTCCCGTCACCTGTAACATTACTCCGCCAGGCAGGCTATCAGCTATAGCAGACAAAATGTGCCCCCCCTTCCTTCTGGATGTATTTCCGGAAAACAGCACTTTTATTTTCCGCCCTTCTTTACTTTGTATGGGTTTGAATTTGTCTACATCTACCCCGTTATATATTGTTTTGACAGAGACTCCGGGAAAAGCAGAGGAAATCAGATTTGCAGTAAAATCACTCACTGTGGTGATCACATCAGCCTGAATCAAGGCACGTTTTACATATGCTTTTTGCACATATTTATAAAAAAGTCGACGTAACGGTTGGCAATAGTTGAAATAAGCCTCATCCCAGAAATAGTTATGAAATGTCACAACTGATTTTTCTGCGGCTTGCAAAAATACATCACCATATTCTGGCACGGTATGAACCAATCGGGCATTTTTCACATATCGAGCAAGCAGGGGCGGAAACACGGTTAATTTGGCCGGAACCGCGCACACATGGTAATTATCAATATATCGAGAAAGCTGGGAATGGAGAATATAAGCACCATTCCCTGACGCCAAAGGACTGTAAATCATCACTGCACCTGCCACCAAATTCGACTTCTTCAATCATTGTTTTCAATGTGTCTTTTGATCTCCGTGGTTATCACCTCCCCTCGCGAACTGTACAGGAGCGAAGTAATCTGCTCCGCAACCAACCCCATCAAAAATACCAGCATTGAAGTCGAAAACAATAATGCTGACATATTGGTAAACCGCGCCACTGTTGTATATGTGTAGAAGTAATAAGACAATCCGGTGAAAAACAAAATCAGGCTAATGGGCGTAAACAGCTTTAATGGAGAATAAAGCGTACCCACTTTAAATATAATCAAAAGAAACCGGACACCGTCCTTCACCAGATGTATATGGCTTTTTCCCTCTCTCTTTAGAACCATAACAGGCAAATATGAAACGGAGTAACCCGCTCTGAAAAACGCCATGGTAATCGTTGTCGGATAGGAAAACCCGTTAGGCAGAATGGAAAGAAATTGCCTGAACAGACGCGCGTTTACCGCCCTGAACCCGGAAGTTAAGTCCTGCACCTTATGCCCAACCATCCAGGTCGCCAGTTTGTTGTAAACAGTATTGGCAGCCAGCCGACTCCAGTTTGCTTGCGACCTGGCGCCCCTGGCTGCAACAACCATATCAAAGCCTTTGTCCAGCTCGGCCACCAACCGCCCCACATCTTTTGCCTGATGCTGCCCATCCCCATCCATAAAAACAATTACATCGCCTGTCGCTGCTCTGGCACCACTTTTAATTGACGCGCCATTGCCTTTTGAATAAGGGTGACGAACTTCAATCACACGGTGAGACAGACATACATTTGAAGTGTCATCTGCCGAGCCATCATTAACGACGATGATTTCTGCATCCGGATAACCGGACTTTAAATCAGGCAATAATACCCGCAAGGAAGGTGCCTCGTTTTTTGCGGGAATAACTATGGACAAAGACACAAGACTCGCCTTTTCGTCCACCAAACTTGCATTATTACTATCTTGCACCGAGCTGCCCTTCCAGTTGGTCGAGACGATAGCTTTGCGACTCAAGCATATCATTCCTTTTCATCTTCAGTTTTGACAATAACGCCTGACTGGCATCCCGTCTTCCCGACAAGCACAACATTTCCAGTTTATCCAGCTGGTAATCAAAGCGCTTTATGTCATTATGATTCACCCTGGTTATACTTTCATCCAATGCATTCAAAGCTTCATTGAAACGCCCCTGAAAAGCATAGACGATGGCGCTGATTCGATACATGTCAGGAGTTTGATAACCTTCAAGTTTCAATATAGCATCAATCAGCCGCCTCATTCTTGTAACGGGAGGATAGATGCATTTTTTTTCAGGCATCGCCTGCAACACAAAAAACAGCGCCCCGGTTATTTTCCCGGTACTGGAGCTGCCTCGTATTCGTTCAACAAACACCTCATCTTCAGGCAGCACCTCATCTCCCAGATAACAGCTCAGATATAACTGGTTTATAACAGCGGTCGGGCCATCAGACAGAGATAACATTTCGTCAAAAATCCGGCTGGCTTCTTTATACCTGCCATACTGAAGCAACGTTTTGCCGTAATAATCCAGCGTGCGCTCTGAACCCGGATTCACTTTATACAAGAACTCGCCAAGCCGGAGCGGGCTGCCCCAAAGGCTGGCATGCTGGTGACTCAGATAAACCAGACCGACCAACCAGAACGTGATACTGAATACAGAGACCAGCAAGGCCAGGTGATACTTTCTTATAAACAGCCACCGACAGGCACTGACAAGAAACACAACCAGGGCAATCGACAAACCGGCAAATGGCATATAGTTCCTGTGCTCAAAATACAACTCCAATGGCAGAATAGTGCTTTCCAGCACATGAAAACCCAAAAACCAGACAACGGAAAAAAACAGCCAGGGCAAGCGGGTTCGGCAAAAGAGAGAGAACAGAATAACCAGTGCCCAGGCGATAACGGCAAAAAGCGTTGTCAACGGCTGCATCAGACTGACCGATTTGGAAAAGCTGTCCTTGAAGAAAACAAGGTCGGAAGGCAAGGGCAAATAAAAAAGATGTAAATACTGTAAAAGAATCCTGGCCTGGCTCAACAGGCGTTCATAAAGAGAAAAGTCCCGGTACTGATAGCCTGCCACAACCAGTTTGTCCCACAACACGACAAGCCCGATCACACCAGCAATTAATGGCAGGTAAATCAGTAAAAAATCAAACACTTTCACTTTGGTATCGCGTAAAAATGAATAGCGAATTGCCAATATACCCGCTATTGCAAGCAAGCCGTTCTCTTTACATAGCAACCCCAGGAAAACCAAAAACAAAATGCTCAGGGCGCGAACGGGATAATTAATCACTCTATCCGGGTTGTGCTCCATCAAAACAAATGGCTGAATATAACAGTTGATGGCCAGCAGGGAAAAAAACGCACTCAGAAGAGTCATTCTCTGAATAACATAGGCATAGGTGGAGATATTCGCAGGGTGCAACAGCCACACCATAGCCACGGCAAGCGCAATAACAGCGTGATATGCAGAACCTGATTGAACATGACCGGATCGATACTGGTGGAGAAAAAGCAGTTTTTTGGTGACCAGATACACAAAAAAAGAGTTAATGGTATGCACACACAGATTAAACAATTTGAACCCGGACGCATCAACCAACCAGTCAGAGGCTTGAGGCACAAATGTTAGCAAAGCCACCGGGCGGCCAATAACACTGCTTCTGCCATTGGCGACAAACTCACAGGCACCTGCCCAGGTCCAATTCTCTTTCAGTGCTGCCAGAGAATCCAGATTTGGATAGTCGTCAAACATAAACCATCCAGCCAATACCGGATAAAGGACAGAAAACGCCACCAAAAAAAGAAAAAGCAAGGCGAGTGCTGATGAACTTCGAAGAAAAAACGGCACCCTTACCACGTCAAAAGCCTTAGTGTCACGTTTCTATTTACCCCTTTTTTCAATCAGCCAAAAACAAAAAAAGCCACCGTAACAGTGGCTTTTTTTGTTTTCTCGCGATCCAACCGACACTTATGGGCGACAGGCTCCTGGTCTCAGATTGGGGTCAATGTCACCACCTGTACAATCCCAATCTTCACCCTGAGTAGTAGACCTCAAGACAAGAGTTCCGCCAGCAATTTTTGCGTTAACATTTGTGGTCTTCATCGTGGCCGTCACGGTGAAATCTGTGGTGTCTCCAGCAAGTACCAATGAAGCCACATACTTACCGTCTGTATTCGCGTTAATACTGGCCAAACTAAGAGGCAAACGCCCTCTATCCTGCAGGAATTCGGCCAGCGGTGATTTGGTGCCACCGACCAGGTTAACCGCCTCGGTCACCTGAGATCGGGCAATATAATCCTGGTACGCAGGAATCGCTACCGCTGCCAGAATACCGATAATCGCGACAACGATCATAAGTTCGATAAGGGTAAAACCTTTTTGCATTGTCTTCATGTCAATCTTCCTCCAGGTGTTTAAAGATTAGGTGCACAATCTATGCGCTTACCTTACTCGTAAACTTAGCACAGGATATGCCATTTTCAAGAAACCCTTATAACCCTCTATTTTTCATAGCATTAAATAAAACAGAAAAAATACCAGCTCAATTTTTGAGCTGCCTGAAGTAACACGTCACGGCAATAACTGACAAAAAATGTCACTCTCTCCCTTTTCTTTTCGCCTCCCCTGCCACCCTCACCATGTTACCGTCGGCCTGTTGCTGCTCGCGGGGCTACCCCTTTTAATTCCTGTTTTCTCTTTCATTTTGCAGAATTCAATCTAGACTTCATGTATCCAAAAGCTGTTTTTATCGCAACCCGTCTACCAGCAAAAGGAAAAATCTGCTTCATGGCTTCATCAACCAATGTGATCTTAACCGGTCTGGCTCGAAAATTCGTCGATGATGGCATTCTGGATGAAGATGTGGCAAAAGACGCATTTGTGCACTCGAGCAACCAAAATATCCCGTTTATTTCCTACCTGGTTGAAAACTCGCTGGGAGAGGCCAAAGACCTGGCCTTTGCCGCGTCACGCGAATTTGGTGTCCCGGTCATGGATATCTCGGCTCTGTTAAGAGAAACCCAGCCGGAGAAAATTGTCGACGAAAAAATCATACGCAAACATAACGCGCTGCCTTTGTTTAAAAGAGGGACCCGTCTTTTCGTCGCTGTTTCAGACCCGACCAATATCCAGGCACTGGATGAAATCCGGTTCAATACCGGATTGAACACCGATCCCATTCTGGTGGAGGATGACAAACTCAAGCTCGCAGTAGACAACTATCTGGATGATAGCAGCTCGGCCATGGACGGAATGGACGATGCCGATCTGGACGGATTGGAGGTCGACGACAGAGAGGAAGAGGAGGAGCCCACTGGCGCAGACGATGCGCCAATCGTCAAGTACGTCAACAAAATGCTGCTGGATGCGATCAAGAGCGGATCATCCGATATTCACTTCGAACCCTATGAAAAAACCTACCGGGTGCGCTTCAGGTCAGACGGGATTCTGCACGAAGTATCCAGGCCCAGTATCAAACTTGCCAACAAGCTCGCCGCCCGACTGAAGGTGATGTCCCGAATGGACATATCGGAACGGCGCATTCCGCAAGATGGCCGGATAAAAATGAAGCTGTCCAAAACCAGGGCCATTGATTTTCGTGTAAATACCCTGCCTACCCTGTGGGGTGAAAAAATTGTGTTGCGGATTCTCGACCCGAGCAGTGCCAAAATGGGTATTGACGCACTGGGTTACGAAGAAGACCAGAAACAGATGTACCTGGATGCCCTGCATCAGCCGCAGGGAATGATACTGGTAACCGGGCCGACGGGGAGTGGCAAGACAGTATCACTCTATACCGGGCTCAATATTCTCAATACGCCGCAAGTGAACATTTCCACGGCGGAAGACCCGGTAGAAATCAACCTGGAAGGGATCAATCAGGTCAACGTCAGCACCAAAGTCGGCCTGACATTCGCTGAGGCGTTGAGGTCGTTTTTGCGGCAAGACCCGGACATTGTCATGGTAGGAGAGATACGCGACCTGGAAACCGCCTCGATTGCCATCAAGGCAGCACAAACCGGTCACATGGTTATGTCGACACTGCATACCAACAGCGCACCCGAAACCCTGACCAGACTGCTTAACATGGGGGTTCCCGCCTTTAATATCGCGACATCGGTCAGTCTGATTATTGCCCAGAGACTGGGCAGGCGCCTGTGCCCCAATTGCAAGCAGGAAATCAGGGTACCCAGGGAAATATTGCTTGAGGAAGGGTTCACAGAACAACAAATTGCTACCGGATTCACCATATACTCACCCAAAGGGTGCGGTAAATGTAGCGGGGGCTATAAAGGACGGGTCGGGATTTACGAAGTGGTCAAAATCACCCCGGAAATATCCGAGCTTATCATGCAGGAGGCCAGCTCTATTGAGATAGCCAAAGCCGCCTCAAACGCGGGCTTTAACAATTTGCGGCAATCAGCCCTGGAGAAGGTCGCCCAGGGCCTGACCAGCCTTGAAGAAGCCAACAGAATCACCAAAGACTAATTGTCGAATCAGGAACGACCATGGCACAAGATACTCAGAAATTAGGCGCCTTTCTTTGGGAAGGCACGGATAAAAAGGGCAATAAAACCAAAGGTGAAAGCCTGGGTCCCAATGCGGCTGTTGTAAAAGCCAACCTGAGAAAGCAAGGCATCAGCCCGACCAGGGTACGAAAAAAACCCCGGCCTCTTTTTGGAGGAATGGGCGGGAACAAGAAAATCACCCCGTTTGATATTGCAGTATTTGTCAGGCAAATGGCAACCATGATGAAAGCCGGGGTTCCGCTGGTTCAATCGTTTGAGATAGTGGCGGATGGCCTTGAACACCCGGCGCTAAAGCAACTGGTTCTTACCATACGGGAAGACGTTTCGGCAGGTAATGATTTTGCGGGCGCACTGAGAAAGCATCCCGGGCATTTTGATGACCTTTTTTGCAATCTGGTTGATTCCGGTGAGAAATCCGGTGCACTGGAAACCATGCTCGACCGCGTTGCCACTTACATGGAAAAAACGGAAACGTTGAAGAAAAAGGTCAAAAAAGCCATGACCTATCCGATCGCCGTTCTGGTCGTCGCAGTCGTAGTGACCGGTATACTGCTGGTGAAAGTAGTACCTCAATTTGAAGACCTGTTTGCCGGATTTGGCGCAGAACTGCCTGCATTTACCCAGTTTGTAATACATATTTCAGAGTGGATGCAGGAATGGTGGTTCATTGTCTTAATTGGCATTCTGCTTTTCGTCACCTGCTTCAGAGAGGCAATGCGCAGATCAAAACGGTTCTCTGATGGCGTTGACAAATACGTGCTCAAAGCCCCGATTGTGGGCGACATTATTGATAAATCCAGCGTCGCCCGGTTTGCCCGGGTGCTTTCAACCACCTTTGCTGCGGGTGTCCCGCTGGTAGACGCACTGGAGTCCGTAGCCGGAGCGACAGGTAATTCGGTATTCCGGGATGCCATTATCCGGATCAAGGAAGAGGTGGCAGCGGGAACCCAGCTTCAGTTTTCCATGAGATCCTCAGGCGTATTTCCCACCATGGCGGTTCAAATGGTTGCCATCGGCGAAGAGTCAGGTGCACTTGATTCCATGCTGGAAAAAGTGGCCGACCACTTTGAGGAAGAAGTAGACAACCTGGTCGATAACCTGACCACACTCATGGAGCCTGTTATCATGGCTGTGCTCGGCGTTCTCGTGGGCGGCCTCATTATTGCCATGTACCTCCCGATCTTCCAGATGGGTCAGGCTGTCGGCTAACCCCCGACCTGTTGACAGTGTTCCTTTTTCTGGCCGTGTTCTCGCGGCCTTTTTTATTGGAGCGATACAATGATCAATGCTTTACATTACCTTCAGTCCCACCCGACCATCACCTTCATTTTTGTCAGCGTTCTGGGGCTGGTTATCGGCAGTTTTCTGAATGTGGTGATTTATCGCCTCCCCAAAATACTGGAAAACGAGTGGACAAGCCAGTGTCGAGACATTTTGAACATTCCCCCGGATGAGCCACCTGCCCTCGCCTCAAGCACACTCACCCTGAGCGCACCCAACTCCACCTGCCCCGACTGTGGCCATGAAATCAGACCCTGGGAGAATATCCCTGTACTAAGTTACCTTTTTCTCAGGGGTAAATGCAGCAGCTGTAAAAACCCGATATCAATTCGATACCCGGTTATCGAATTGGTAACCGGCATTCTTTCACTGGCAACAGTCTGCCTGCTTGGTATCAATGCGCAGGGCGTGGCAGCCTTGCCCCTGGTGTGGGCACTGATTGCACTGACGATGATAGATATTGACACTCAATTGTTACCCGACAACATCACCCTGCCATTTGTCTGGCTGGGCCTCATCGTTAACGCCGGGGGAGTCTTTACCAGCCTTGACAATGCCTTATGGGGAGCCGTGGCGGGCTACTTGAGCCTGTGGACGGTATACCAGGGGTTCAGGCTGCTGACCGGCAAGGAAGGCATGGGGTTTGGTGACTTCAAATTGCTTGCCGTATTGGGCGCCTGGATGGGCTGGCAGCTTGTGCCCCTGATCATTATTCTTTCCTCCTTTGTCGGGGCCGCCGTGGGAATCTGCCTGATACTCTTTTTGGGGAAAGACAAAAACATCCCCATTCCCTTTGGCCCCTACCTGGCCATAGCCGGCTGGATCGCGTTAGTATGGGGACATGATATCATCCGGTTTTATCTATCCTCTTTTGCGCCACTGTCAGCCTGAGCCATGTCCTCTGCAACCGGGACGACACCCTGGCCATTTGACTTCAATTCAAAAGGAGCAAACTTTGTGGTTATTACCAGTCCTGCGATTAGTGCAAGCCCTGTGTATATTGTAGGTGTAACCGGCGGTATCGGCAGCGGGAAGACAGCAGCCACGCGTGTTTTCGAATCGTTGGGAATTGATGTCGTTGATGCCGATCTTGTCTCACGTGAAGTGGTCGAACCGGGTTCGCCTGCCTTACACGAAATCGCAGCGCGTTTTGGCCCGGAGATACTCACACAACCAGGCACGCTTGACCGGTCTCGCCTCAGGGAAATCGTCTTCGCTGATCCTGACCAGAAAAAATGGCTTGAAGAGTTACTGCACCCGCTGATACGCGAACGGATTATAACCCGATTACACCAAAGCACTTCCCCTTACGCCATACTCTCGTCGCCATTATTGCTGGAAACAAACCAAAACCGGCTGGTGAACAGGGTATTGCTGATCGATGTTCCCGTGGAACTCCAGATTAGCCGAACCACCACTCGTGACTCTGTATCCAGGCAACAGGTCAAAAGCATTATTGCAACACAGGCAACCAGGTCTTACAAAACCACAAAGGCAGATGATATTATTGTCAACGACGGATCACTGAATGATTTGCGCAGGCAAGTCGAACAACTACACTCACACTATCTGGAGCTGGCCGCCACCCATGCCGAAACAACATCTCAAACAACATCCAAAACAACATAACGAGACTGCATCCATAAAACAGGTCAACTGCCCGACCTGCAAAAAACCGGTGGCCTGGGTCGCGGCCAACGACTACCGACCCTTTTGCAGTCAACGCTGCCAGGCTATCGACTTTGGCGAATGGTCTAATGAGAGCTACAAGATTCCGGCCAGACCGGACATCAACGAATTGGACGAAGAGGCACTTGAAGATTTGGTAGAAAATCAGCAAAATGACTCAGCGAACCGGTTACATTGATGGCAGTTATGTATTATTCGAAACTGCGCATAAATCGAACTGATACGATACTCGTACTGATACAATAACCGTCACCGAGCCTTGACCACTGCTCTGGCCGCAGTATAAACCACCCTGAATACTGGAACCTCTGTGAGCATTCCCTTGTGAACATTCATCCCCCCTTGCACATTGAAGAAAGCTGCCTGTTCTGCAACATTGCAGCCAAAAACGAGCCTTCTGTTGTCGTCCATGAAGATGACGATTGCCTCGCCTTTATGGATATTTATCCACTGGGGAAAGGTCATGTTCTGGTCGTTCCAAAGCAGCATGCAACTCGCCTGGAAGAACTGGGCAATAGCACACAAGGGCACCTTTTTGATATCGCAAACAAGATTATAGAAGCACAAAGAAAGGCCGGGTTTGGCCAGGAAGGAACCAATTTGCTGATCAATGATGGTAAAGCCGCAAATCAGACTATCCCGCATGTACATATTCATTTGATTCCAAGAAAAAGCGGAGACCTGATTCAATCTATCGTCAGGCTGGCCATGCACCTCTCCGGCTTCTTCGGCTTTCGAACCGATACTCAAACACTGCAAAAGCAGGCACGGGGTATCAAAAAAGAGCTTTATTCAGGCGAGGAAGATGATTAACCCTTTCTTTCTACTTGTCATCTTTGTCTACCAGATAATGGGGGAAGTGCTAAGGGAATTACTTGGCCTGCCAATTCCTGGTGCAATTATTGGCATGTTGGCCTTGCTGGTTACCTTTGCCTTCGTCAGGCCGCCCAGGGCAATGGTAGAGACCGCATCTGCACTGATTCGTTTCCTTCCCCTGTTTTTCATTCCCGCCGGTGTCGGCATTATGGCCTTTACCGATGAACTGCTGGCCAACCTGTTGCCCATTGTTGTCGCACTTGTTGCAGGGACACTGGTTGCCTTTGTGTTTACCATAAAATGCATACGTCGATTTGCAGTTCAACATTCAGATCAACATACAGCACAACACAATGAATGAACTTAAAAGCACTGTGCTGGATACCCCTCTTTTTTTCCTGATAGCGACTCTGGCGGCCTACCTGTCTGGCATCGCTGTCTACCGAAAATGCAACCAGCACTCGCTTGCACAGCCCATACTGATCGGCATTTTGTGTATTATCGGCTTGCTCCAGGTGCTGGACATCAAATTCGACACCTATAACCGGCACGTCAACATACTGAATATCCTGCTAGGCTCGGCCACCGTTTGTCTGGCCGTCCCTATCTATCAGAACCTGACCCTGATCAGAAACAACCTTCGCCCCATTCTTTTTGCCACCCTGGTATCTGGCGCAGTCAGCAGTGGTCTTGCCGTTTTCCTTGCCTGGCTACTTGAAGCAGACAACCGCATACTGCTGTCACTTGCACCAAAATCCATCACGACACCTTTTGCGATCGGTGTTTCCAACGCCATCGGCGGCTACCCTTCCCTCTCCGCCGCAATCGTTATCCTCACCGGCATACTGGTCGCAATCATTGCCACCCCTGCATTTGCTCTGCTGCGGGAAGATGACCCGATGATTCGGGGGCTGGCAATGGGCATGACCGGGCATGGCATCGCCACCGCGCGAGCTTTCGAACTCGACAACAAAACCGGCGCGTTTTCAGCGCTGGGAATGGGACTGATGGGGATCTATATTTCAGTGACACTTCCTTATCTGATAGTGCTTTTCCGCTTATGATCACTGTCAACACTTCGGGCTCAAGCATCAGGATACTATGCTGGCTGATAATCGGCCTGTCATTTTTGGCCACACAGTCAACCCGGGCAGATTCCACCCCGATACCCTTACTCGCCCTGTCCGGGTCGGTAGCAATCGACGGGCAGCGTTCCCGACAGGAAACCGACCTTTATATCGAGCAATTCCTTTACAACTACGACCCGGATTTTGATGACGTGGAACCTGCGCAACTAAACTTGATCGAAAAGCAGTTGATCTGGTTGTTAGACACTCGTAACAGCTGGTCTGACTGGGTAGCCAACACAGGCAGCCGACTTGATGCGTATTTTGCAGGCGAGCAAACCCAAAGCTTCACCAATACCAGTTTCCTCAGGGTGCGGCTTGGCCCAACTTACAAAAAAAAAGGCAACCATGACTTTGCTCCCGATATCAAGTTCAAACTGAACCTGCCTTTAACCAAAGACAAATACCGCCTCATTGTTGAAAACCACCCGTCAGAAGGAAAATCACTGCGAACCAGAACAGCAGAGCAGATTGAAGGAGCGGAGGATGAAGAAAATGACACCACGGGTTCATTGCGAATCATCTCTGAGCTCAGGAAAAACTGGACTCTGACCAATGACATCGGCATCAAGTTTCACTTTCCACCAGACCCGTTTTTCCGCAGCCGGGCCAGCAATGGTTGGCAATTGGATAACGACTGGTATACCAGCGTGCAAGCCAGCGTATACTATCTCCTCAGTGAGGATTTGGGTGCAAATATAGTAAACAATCTTGACCGGCAGCTAACAGACACACTCTTTTTCCGAAATACATTTGAAACCCAGTGGTCAAGGGACAAGGACAACTACGAGTTTTCAAACTCATTCAATCTTTTTCAGGAACTGGATAACCATCGGGTTATCCGTTACAAACTTGCCACACTGGTAGAGAGCAAACCGCACCCCTTTTTCAGTGACTTTTACCTTGAACTCACCTATAGACAAAAACTCTATCGAAACTGGCTGTTTTTCGAGGTCACCCCTTTACTGTCTCTCCCCGAGCATGATGACTATGGTATCAACCCCTCAATTACATTTAAGCTTGAAGTGCTTTTTTCCAAAAAAAGATAGATTATGACTGCCCCTTCCAAAAAGAACCGCTCCAAAAACAGTGAGGATAAAAACAGCAACTCTGGAACCGATTGGTTTGAAATGACCCCCATCGGCATTCTCACCTCCGGATTTAAAGAGAAGTTTGGCACCCCCCGGCAGCCCGGCCTGATTCCCATGCCGGCATCAATACATATGCTCCACCCGTTTGACACACCGGACGCGTTCGACGGAATAGAAAGCTTCTCTCATCTCTGGATTGAATTTGTATTTCATAAAAACACGGAGAAAGGCTGGCAACCGAAAGTGCGCCCCCCTCGCATGGGCGGAAACGAAAAGCGTGGCGTCTTTGCCACACGCAGCCCCTTTCGGCCCAACGGGTTGGGATTATCCTGTGTGAAATTTGAAAGACTGCGCAAGGAAAGTGACGGGCTATGGCTCGACATCACCGGGGTCGATATAATGGAGGGGACACCCGTTCTTGATATCAAACCTTATCTGCCCTATGCAGACAATAAACCGGATGCCTGCAGTTCATTTGCATCCGACGCCCCGAAAGCGAGATTGCAAATCGAATGGCAAAAAACAGCCTGTCACCAGCTAAAACAGTCTGAGGCCGATCACCCGAACCTGAAAGAGATAATTGAAGCCACCCTGTCTCTTGATCCGCGCCCTGCCTATCAAGAGGATCAGAATCGGGTTTACGGTACCCGTCTTTTTGAATTTGATGTTCAATGGAAGGTAATCAACCGGATTGCCATCATTCTGGATATTTTGCCTGCAGGCCAGAAGAAACCCTGACCGGTTGTTTTTGGGCAACTGCTCACCACCCGGTGCAGCCCCCGCGGGCAGTCCGCACAGGAAGCGACTTTGGCATGAATACCAAAGCCGGGCCCGTAAGGACGTATTCACGGCAGCAATGAACACCGGATTGAATGCTGGTCATCCCGGATTTTGGGGCTTATGCCTGATATTTACGACGACGGGCCAGACCCAAACCGGCAAGGCCAAGGCCAAACAAGGCTAATGATGCAGGCTCTGGAACCGAGTTCGGAGTGTAGTTCACAGTCAAGGTTGATGCTTCATAAACAGCTGTTGTTATAGAAGAAAAAGACTCCTGAAAGGCAAACTGTAAAGAACCGGTGGACGCAAGCTCCTGAAGCATACTGGTACCAAGATCGAAATCATAAGTGTAAGTGCTTGTATCCCACGCCCAGGTAGTACCATCCAAAACACCAACAGTCTCCCAGTTATTACCGACAGAAACCAAAACATCGGTATCCCAGTCAATATCAGATACAGACATTTCAAGTGATGCAGAATCAATCACACCCAGGGTGGTATCAAAGTTGTGTTCAAAATAAATCCAGCCGCCATTAACGGAAATATCTGGATCAGGATCATATACGTCAGTAAAAACAACTGCTTGAGCCGATAAAGCTGCCCCCGCAAAAGCAATCGCCACCAATGACTGTCTAAACATAATAAACCTCTCGTCTAACAGATTATTCTCAATGCATACAAAAAATTGCACCGTAGCAAAAGCATCTTTTATACCAGGACGGATAACCCGTTATTTTTCTTTTATTTTTATTCAACAAACCGTTTATAGACCGATAACCATGTAAATTTATTTGACACATGTGTCAGGAAATCAACCGCGTTGAACAAACACTGATACGGAATATGTTTATAAAATCGTGCACATCCGGGTTACTGGCTGCATTTTGCGCCAGTTATTGCGGCCCGACTCTGCCAACCGGGGCGTACAACAGCATAATTCAGGAGAGAAGAAAGTGAAAAATGGCTGGCAGACCCGTAAACATGTAAATTTATTCGACACCGGGCAAGAGCCATGATGATTTCTGGCGTATGAATTGAAAAAGTACAGCGCACCCTGCTGGATGATCCGGCAGGGCCGCCACTGAAATGAGGTCTCAACTTACCATACCGATTTGGGCATGCCCGCAATCATTTGGTGGTAATGACCTTATCATATATGCTGTTTTTCACTCCGCAACAACTTCCTTCCTAAACCCCATCCTGGACAACACCCACATAGCCGGACACCATTTGGTAAATGCCGACTGAAGCAGGTTGGCTCCAATGAACAGGGTAAAAAACAGCCAGTATTCATGGACATAATGGGCCAGTATCACACTCAAAATAATGAAAACACCGGCTAGCATTCTTAGACCTTCATTAATTGTCATTTTTCATTCTCCTTGCCTGATTAAAATCGCATACGAACCCTGCCGTACAGATTGCTGTTGGTTTTATGTTGACCATAAAAGGTATGTGTTTGCCGACCACCAAACAGGCGCCCCCCTATTTCACCACTCAGGCGGTCGTTGACCCGGTACGCCATCGATGGCAGCAGGAAGTAATCCTTATCAGTCGGTGAAACAAACAGCATGACACTGCTTGTCAGGTTGTTCATCATCGCCTGATGGGTGAGCCGGACACTCAGTGCCTGGCGCAGCTCTTCCGTTTCAAACCCGGGCCTCGGGCTGTTGGCTATCAGCTCATCATGCTGCATCGTCCACTCGGCATAGGCCTGGGTTGAAAAGGTCAGGTTTTTGACCAGTTCCTGTTGATACCCGAGCAACAATCGCAGCTGACTATTCGGTACCGACGGATCGTCTCCATCCCGGTCATCTGCCGAGTCATACCAGGAGGCCTCCAGGTTGAAGATACCCTTGTACAGATTTCCCTGAACGCTGCCGCCAATACCGTTCAGGCGGGGGAAGTTCGGTAAGGACTTCGATGTATCCAACCCCAGAGGCTGTTTGAAAAAGCCTCGCCAGGCATAGGCTGCCAGATCATAGTCGGCAACCCGCCCGTAAGCTCTGACGGCAAACTCGCCATTTGCCAGGGTTTTGTCCGGCTTTGCGCTGATAAGGCGTGGATCGGCCGCAACGATCTGACCCGCCATCGGATTGAAATAACTGAAACGCTCACCATCAATTATCCGGTCGGGACTGAATACCGGTGTCCAGACAACATCAATATTGAACGATTCAAGAAAAAAACCGAACTTGATCGAATTGGATGCCCGCTTGAGATAGTTCATTTCCCTGCCGGCAAAAAAGGCCTCCCAGTCCTTGGCAAACAGGTCATTGAGAAAAAGCAGGTCACCGGTTCCCCATGTAGAAACAAATCGCCCAACTCTGACATCCATATGGTCAGACAGGCTTCCAGACAGGGATAACTCCCGAACAGACAGGGAATACCTGTCGGTCACCCCGTCAGCAAAGAGGTCGCCCTGGCCGGAAAAAAACCAGTCTCCGAAATAGCTATCTGCGTTCAGTCTGATCATGGCCTCTCCGGCAGTAAAGTCGCTATCAATCGCCGGGCTGTCTTGCACTCTCGTACCGACCAGAATTTCGCCGAAGCCACTCCAGTTCAATGATGCGGCCTGCTCTTCATCCGGCTGCTCCCAGCCTGAATCACCCCAGTCGTCAGACCACTCTTGCTGTGTCAAATCAAAGCCGGATTCATCCCATGCCGCATCATTTCCGGTGGCACTGTTCCCGGCCAATGCAGGCAAGGTTGTCTGACCCAGAATCAAGGACAGGGCCACGACATTCCGCAGTGACGCTTTCATTGGAGGCTACCTCCTTTTTATCCAGTCTTTTGGCGGTATTCTCATGCTGCGCTCGGTGAACACAGTTTCCGGCACACCGATATCGTAGTTGACAAAGCGCATTTCGGTCATGGTTTGCCCACCATCCCGCAAATCTTTCATCACCAATCGGGTGCCCGTGGGGTGACCGTCTATCACATCCACCTTAACCGTTTCAGCCAGGCGATAAGCCACGCCCTGCTTATCGAAATACTCGGCCCTGACCGGTAAAAAGTTTGATTTGTCTATGGTGATAACATAACGGGAAAACTCGACTGCCTCTGCGTCTTTGGGTGTCGCTTCTATTACATAATGATCCTGGTCAGATTCAAGCAATCGATAGGTGTCAGCCTGGATATCGCGCCCGGATATGTCTTCGTAGAAGAAGTGCGAGCCGACAAAGCTGGTTCGCTTGTCACCTGCCGCGATTCGCTTGACCAGATCCAGGCCGGGCAGGTATAACCACCGTTCATCATCAGTTCCCGGGTGTTTATTGACCAGAAAGACGGTTCTGGCAACCTCGGAAGGGCGGCTGAAAATCACGTAGAACAACTGGTCGCCTCCATCCTCGATATCCTTCCTCAGCATGGTGAACTGCCGATACTGGGTGCGCCCCCGGGCATCGACAATTTTCATCCGCGCTTCCGCCCTGCCATCTGCACCACTGTACAGAGCGGCAATATTGGCCTTTGCGACAATTTCTTCAGGGCCGAGGTCGGCCTGTGCCAGGCTGAAAAAGCCCATGCAGCCAAACGCTGCCAACAGTAGTCTTTTCATAAATAAGCCAAAGTCGTTCATGGTTATCTCTCCAAAATGTGTATCAGGATGGATTTTGTTCTGAGTCCCCGGTACCCCGTCCGGCAAACAGCCTGGCTCCTGTCATACCCATAATAGCGGGTAACAGTGCCAACGTCACAAGACAGGAAACCAGCATGATTGCGGCCAGAAACACACCAACGGTGTTGTATGGCACCAGAGGAGCAAGCAGCAAGGGGGTAAACCCGAGCGCAATGACCGTGGCGTTCCTGCCAATGGCACGCGCCGGCTCATCAAACATAAGTGACACGGTTTCCTTCCAATTACCGGTTTGACTGTATATTTCTCGGCTTCGCTGAAGGAAATGGATGGCAAAGTCCACTGACAGGCCAAGGGTCAGGGAAGAAAGCACAGCGATTGGCATATCATAGTCCTTGCCAATGATTCCGATCAGGCCGTAAATAAACATAATGGTGATTGTCAATGGCAGCATCGCCAGCACACCAAATAGCAACGAACGGAACAGAATCACCATCACGATAAACACCATCACAAAGGAACCCGGCAGGCTGGCCACCATCCCTTTGACCATGGCATCCTGCCAGACCACATTGATATAGGTTAATCCCGCCCAGTTTGCCGTCACGCCCTCCGGCAGGGGGTTGTTCTCGAAAAAGCGGTTCACCGAATCCAGCACGGCTTCCATATCCTGATTGTCACCGGATTTTAACTGCAGCCAGATAACGGTCGAATTGTAATCCGGCGTGACCAGGTGCCAAAGATCCTGAGGACGGTGTGACCCCTGAAAACTGAGCAGGGTATCGGCCACTCCCTGTGCGGTTTCGGGTATTGCAAGCGTCCCTTTCTCGCCTTTCAACTCACGGTACACAGTTTTCACCAGGTCGGCCAGGGAGTTGCTTTTACCAACCAGGCCGGTGCCATTCAGGTATTCCTGCAATCGACCAATGTAGGCCAGCGCTTCAGGTTGCTGGAAATAGCGGGCTTTGGCCTGTTGCACCGAGGCCGCTTCCAGCAACTCCTCCAGCACTGCTTCCCGATTCTGGTATTCCCCGTCAAATAGCGCATTATCCAGTACGGTGACAAGTGTATTGAACGGCTCTTCCTCGCTCTCATCAATCAGGTCGAACTGCTCATTCAGCCACGTTGACAGACCAGGCACTGGCCGTGCCATTGATTCAGCACGGGTTTTAAATTCCCGCCAAATTTGTTCGGCATGATCGGACTCCAGAGACAGGTAGACTTCATAGGTGCCAGCAAAATGGGCGTTCATCACTTTGTCGGCCTGTCTTATTTCATGTCCTTCGGCGAACCAGCGAACCGGGTTATCGTTGATTTTTATTTGCTGAATACCCCAGAAGCTGAGACCAATCAATGCCACAAAAAAGACCAGCACTCCCTTTTTGAATTGCAGGGAACGAGTTCCCATCTGATTCAGGATCCGGGCAAAACGACCCTGACTGCCGTCAACCCTGTGAGTACGAGAGGCCAGTTTTCGCAACGTTTCGGGCTTGAGACTGGCAATATAGGCAGGAATAAAGGTCAGGGTCAGGAAGAACGCCAACATAATGCCGACTGCGACAAACAGACCAAAAACCTGTACAGGTGGAATGGGCGTCAATGCCAATGAAGCAAAACCGATTGATGAGGTGATAGAGGTAAACAGCATGGGCTTGAACAGATTGGCCATAACGCGCCTGACCACAACCTTGACGTCATCACCTTCCCGGTAATCATCAGCAAATTCGGACAGGATGTGAACCGAGTCCACTACGGCAATGGGCATCAGGAATATCGGGATCATTGAACTCATAATATGTACGGTATAACCCATACCGATCATTAACCCCATGATCAGAATCACCACAGCCATAGCCATAATCATGGGAGAGGTAACCAGGGGAACATTTCGGAAAAACAGCCACATCAGCAAAAATATCATCAAGGCAGCAGCAGGGGCTGATATTGCCATCTGGATGAACATTTCCACACCAAAGGTGTCTTCCGCGACGGGCAGGCCGGTGATGTAGAACTCATCAGACGGATTTTTTTGTGTCACGAAGTCTCTCAATTCTGTCGCTACCCGATAGCTTTCACTCTTGGCCACAATGGGCACATAGATTGCCACTGCCTGACCATCGCCAGACACCAGGGTGTTTTGCAACATGGGCAGGCGCGATACCGCCTCACGAATAGCCGCGGCTTTCTCTGTGGTTTCGGGTACCTGATCCATCATCCAGCGAAACTGGATGGTACCCGGCCCCATCTGTTTTATATCGTCAACAGTACTCAGCGACATCAGGTCTTTCTGAACGACACCTTCTATTCCCAGGGCAAATTTCGATATATCAGAGACCAGAGACAGTGACTCGGCATTAAACACACCATCGGGATGCTTTTTGTTGACAATTCCGACAACCAGCATGTCGGACAAACCGAAAGAGTGCCTGATTTGATCATGCAGCACCCGCTCGGGATGATCAGGTGCCAGCATGTTTTCCGGATCTGTATCCACTTGAATCCTGAAGATTTGCGCACCGACAAGTAGCACGGCGATCAACAAAATGCGAAAAACCCATTTGGCATGTAACATGGACCAGCTCACCAGAGCTGAACCTCCGCTACCCGGACGATAATTGGAAGCAACCATTTGTAGTACCTGCGTCTTGTTATAACTCGTTGAACTGCATGAACTGCATGAACTGCATGACCCAAACAAACAATGAAAAAGTGTTTGAATACGATAACTATATAACCAAATAGTTATATGATCAAGAAAAATTTTATTCTTTTCTGTATAATTTGCTGCCCAACCGCATCGAGTTCATTAAACGAGAGTTCGCACCATGACCACAGACAACAAACTGTCACCTCAAGCCCTGGAATTGATAGCAATGCGATTCAAACTGCTTGGCGACCCGATGCGACTCACCCTGCTCCACGCAATGCAAAATGGTGAAAAATCCGTATCTCAACTTGTCGCCGAGACAAATGCCAGCCAACCCAATATATCCAAGCATTTATCAGCATTGCGCAATGCGGGGCTGGTGAAGCGCCGTCAGGAAAGCAATCAGGCATTTTTCTCGATTGGTGCACCATTTGTATTCGATTTATGCGATATCGTTTGCGACGGTATCAGCAAAGAAATCAGCGACCTTGGCAACGCTTTCGACAACTGAGCGCTTTCGACCATTGATTGCAGACTGACGACGACAATGAACGGCCTGCCAATTCTAAATCGGGTTTAACTTGTGCCAACAGGAGGAGAGCGATACCATCCTCGTCCGGAAAATCGGAAAATCGGAAAATCGGAAAATAAAAAGTATTTGAGGTTTCAGGATGCACACACACCACCACTCACTTTCGTCATTTTTTACCCGGTATCTGCTTTGTACAACCGTTACATTGTGCGCAGGCATTTCCTCCGCTCAGGCCATTGAAACCGTGTTTACCCTGAGCGATGACTCTGCCTATATCAAATTGTCAGCCTCCCCGGATGTGTCCAAAGCGAGTTTTTCTGCCGGTTATCTGTATCACCAGGGTGCTCGCCATGTTTACCACCTGGATGCACATGCCCAGGGGCAAACCGCCATTGGCAACCTGCCCACGACCACAGGCATTGGTATCCGCGGAGTGGGTTTTCATCAAAAAAATATTGATGGCCACGGCCTTGGACTCGGTGGTTTTGCTGTCATCAATATTCCCGAAGTGCCCGGACTTTCTGTGATGGGTTCTCTGCACTATGCTCCCTCTATCACCTCCTTTGATGATGCAGAGGGCATTGGCTGGCTGGAATTGGAGAGCCGCTACCGAATGATTCAGAATGCAGACGTAAAACTGGGCTATCGCTATATCAAGTCGGGCATGGAGAACAGCAAAAGCCAAACCCTCGATTCGAGCTTTTATCTTGGCGTGAGCCTCCATTTCTGAACAGACAGCCGAAGGCTCTGAACAGACAGCGGGAAGCCGCTTTTGGGTGATTCACCAAAGCCATAATGACTCATAACCCCACTACCGATTCACAATTCCACTAAAAGCGGGTTAAACTTTCTACCAAACTCGCCTATTCTGTGGAGAATCAAGACAAATACAGGTCGCCTGCGATGACAACCCGACTTCTTTCACTGTTCTTTCTGGTCACTCTGTTGCTAATGGGCTGTGCTGATGGCAACGCCCCGAGTTCCGGTGCCAGGAGTACGGAAAACTCCTTCCCCCCGCCGTCTGATGAACCGTTTGAAACGCCAGACAACTCAACCGGGCAACCCAACCCCGGCACCAACGAAGTGGTCGTATCCGTGCAGGCAACGGAAGGTCTGCTTGCAAGTTGGCATCGCTCCCTGTTCAAGGCGCTGACTCCGGCCAGTACATATGCGTTCAACGGGCTGGAAAGGGTCAGGGTGCGAAACCTCTCTGTTCATCAGGTCACCAGCTCCTTTGGCATCACCTCCAGCTCATCTGTCAGGCTGAATTACTCGACACGTGAAAACAATGACGGCACCTACAGCATTCTTTTCGATGACGCAGTTTCCATTCCTGCCAGGATCGATGTAGTAATCAGGGCCCAACTGGAAAATGGCACACTGCTATGGGCGCCTCTGATCAGTAACCGGAAAACCATCAAAGTCAATATTGTTTCCACTTACCTGATTGAACAGCTATTCAGAGCGGTTCAAAACCAGGGCATGACACTTTCCGGGCTGACTCCTTGCGGCAGGGAATTCGGGTGTGAAAACCAGCATGAAGCACGCCTGTTACTCTGGTCGGGCGTTACACAGAACGCCCAGAACTTCGATATCCTGATTCCCGAACAACTGTCCGCATTGGAAGCCAGAACCTTCCTTGCCAATATCAGCAGCTTTCAGACCTTTGTCGAGGCGGGGATTGCCAGTGTGCTGGACAAAGGCTTTATTCAAGCCATCAGTGCGCCACTGGAATTTACCGATCTCCTTGAAACAAAAACGACCCCTTTCAACTCGGTATTCTTTTCACTGGGGCTGGGCCAAAGAGAACCCGAACAACCCGACGGCGGCAGCGTTCTGTTTAATCGTACATCCACTCCGGCGACAAACCGTTTGGCTGATGGCAGCACCGAATATATCTACCCCAATCTTGATGAAACCGGCATTAAAACAACGATCACCACCCGGTCAGTGTTTGGCGACTTACCCTATATCAGACTTTCACTCGGCCAGCCTGACTCCGGTTCATTCATTACCAACGAGAATACAACAGATGAAATCAACTCTTTTGCATCTGCCCCCTCCAACTCCTATATCAATACCAAAGGGTTTCTCAATTTGACGGAAACTCCGTATCAAACGATCACAGGAAAAGGCAGCGACTCTGTTCGCGGCTGGCTGACCAACCCCCTGTTTACCAGTCTGTATGGCGACATTGAACGCAGCTATTTGATGTCAGCGCCCGCAAGTACCGGGCGAATCTATGACCTGACCGAGCTTGGCAACAAAGACTACCAGAGAAACCGGATTGTCGAAAACACCTCCGAATTCAACTACATACTCCATCTTGAAGCCGGCTCCGAACCCGTCGATATCATCACTGCCACCAACGGAAAGACCTTTGGGGTTGTCGCACTGGAACAAAAACTCGATGCTGACAGCGATACTCCCCTGAGCTTTTCCGTGGAGCTGTCACGCTGGCAGATCAACCGGGGGAGTATCTTTTCCGGCCCGGTTGATCTGTCTGATACCGGCTTTTATCAGAAACTGGAAATCTCGCGAAACCGTCAGCAAATTGCTCAACCATTGGCAATATCGCCCCCCGGCGTATTTGATCTCCAGCTTGAGTCGGCCGCGTCTACCGTATATGACTCCGGTTTGAAAGCGCTGGTGGACAAACATCTTGGCAGGGTACAGCTGCTTGATTCCGGTACGGAGTACGCAACCGGAGCTGCCAACCCCCAGGGGCAAAAAATGGCGTTTGTCAGTTCCACTGCAAAGTCACAAGGATTGATCCTGGCGACGGAAACAGAGCACTCGATTGGCTCACTGGCAAATGTAGAATACCAGATTCAGGGGCACACTCTGGGCATTCATGCTGAGTCGAGTGAACTCACCACCTATAATGGCAGCTCGATCAGTATTGATGAAAACAGTGTCGCGACACTCCACTTGCAAAGTGCGTCTGCGTCTCAGAATACAATAACGATGGAGGCGACCGGCTTGAGAAAGAATCGGCCAACCGCTTCACCACCAACAGGTATGGTTATTGTTGAGGAAGGGTTATTGCAAATTGACTTTGGCAATATTGATGGTCAGCCATTTTCAGTAAAGGGTTTCATCTCAAAGAACAGCGAAACACTGCAACTGCTCGCCAGGCACGGCAACCGTATCGGTCTGCTCCTGGGCATGAGAAACCTGTCGCTGCCTCGAAGCTGAGAGATATCACTCATATCCTATCACCAACAACAGATACAGGCCGGAACCATGAACAAACAACAGGATGAAAAAACTGCCTTGCAAGAAGGGCACGAAACCAATAACGACACAGGGTCATTCAATGAAATCCGATTCTGGAGTAAAATCGGTTCTGCATTTCAATCGGCCGGGCAAAAAGCCGTATTTTACTCACTGGTTCTCTACCACACAGCCAGGGCGGAGGAAACTCCCTCCTGGGCCAAAGGCGTGATACTGGGTGCCCTGGGGTATTTTGTCACGCTGATAGATGCAATACCCGATTTAACACCAATTCTCGGATATACTGATGACCTATCCATAATGGTCGCTGCGATCGGCACCATCGCGGCTCATATCACACCGGAGTTAAAGAAAAAAGCACAGGAACAAACGGAGAGGCTATTCGGCAAGCCTCTAGATTCAGAGACAATTGATTCCATTCAGGATAAAGACCTCGCTCAGGATAACGACCCCACTCAGGATAAACAGTAATGAAAAAGGTATGCATAACCGGCCTGATATGTCTGCTGCAGGCATGCGCCAATGTAGGAAAAACGTTTGAATCCGGTAATATATTCCAGATTGAGTCAGGAAAAACAACCCGTGAACAGGTACAACAATTATTTGGCCCCCCCTGGAGAAGAGGTCTGGAGAACGGGTTGGTTACCTGGACCTATGCGCACTATCAGTACTCCGCATTTAACCCCCTGCGGTCGGAAGACCTGTTTATAAAATTTGATGATAACGGCGTTGTAAAATCCTACACCTACAACACATCTGAAGACTCACTGCCTCACAGAAGTGAGTAGTCCGTACCAGGAAGATAAGAAGATAAAAAGAAAAGCAAGAGTGCCGGGTAAGGTCGAGTGCTTTTTACAATAATTTCTTTTCCAAACAACGAAAAATGCCAACCTGGAAAGGGTTGGCATTTTTCTTCCTTTTTTACCTTATAAAAGGCACAAGTTGCAGTTCGGCTATCGCTTGCCCGCTCTGCGCAACGCCGCTGGCCTGTAATCCTTGGAAGATGCACTGGTACCGAAGGTATAGGGCTTTTTCTCCTCATTCATCAGACCCAGAGCGAGATAACGGGAGGACTGCAAATCCATCAGCACTTCCACTGCATACCACAGTGTTTTCACATCATAGAAAGACATCAGGTGTGCCTCGGCCACCCTCCACAGCTCTCCCCGACCGTCATAATGGTCAATGGTGGCTGCAGCCCAGCTATCTTCATCTATATAAAACACACGTTTCGCATAGACATGTCGCTGGCCACTTTTAACCGTCGCCTCTATCTGCCAGACACGATGAAGCTCATAGCGGGCAAAGTCCTGATTCAGATGTCCTGGCGTGATAAGCTCCTCATAGGTGATTTCCGGCGAAGCCATCCGGTACGAATTATAAGGGATATACTTCTCCGTCTTGCCAATCAGCTTCCAGTCATAGCGATCAGGCGACCCGTTATACATATCGAAGTTGTCAGAGGTTCTCAACCCGTCCGAAGCCGTTCCCGGCCCGTCATAAGCGACCTGGGGAGCACGGCGCACTCGCCGCTGACCGGCATTGTAAATCCAGGCTCGTCGCGGCTCCTTGACCTGGTCAATGGTTTCGTGAACCAGAAGCACATTACCCGCCAATCGGGACGGCGCAGTCACCACCTGTTTAAAGTAAAACAGCACATTGTCGTCTTTCACCTTGTTTGCATCGGTCAGCGCGGTTCGCCAGGTGACCTCATCCTGGAACCTCACCACACTGAAATCACCGTTCGCCATGGGGGTTACCTGCCCGATATTTCGCCTGCTCGACCCGCCACGATACCGAACAATGTGGTTCCAGATAACTTCCAGGGCATTGTTGGGGATTGGAAATGGCGTTGCCTTCTCAAAGATCGACATGCCGTTTCCACCTTCCACCAGGGTCACGGTAGTGGCATTTTTCCTTGCCGCATCATAGACCTCTTGAGGGTAGCTTGCCGTCCGCCTTGTTTTGAACACAGGCATTTTGTAGGTTGGATATTTTTGTAACAACGCTTTCTGGCCCGGAGTCAGCTTATCCGCATACTGATCCATGTTGGATGCATCTATCGTAAATACAGGTTTATCCTCGGGAAACGGATCCGGGTAAAAACCCGAACCGGGCACAAAGCTCGATGGGGGGCTGGAGATACCACCAGTCCATTCAGGAATGGTTCCTTCTGCATTACCCGCTTTTTCCGCTCCCATGGGAGTCAGTTCCGCGCCCAGTCTGGCTGCTTCTTCGGATGACACCTTTGCCTGTACTCCGACTGCCGCAAAGGAAAAGGCCAACACCCCGGTAGCTAATAATTTTTTATTCCTATTCATTTTTATGCCTTATATACCAATATCACTCGTCAAACAGAAAGTTCAACCAAACAGTTAGAATGAGTACGAAACACTGGCTGAAATATTGTCTCGATCATTGATCATATTGAAACGCCCACCGCCAAAATAGTTGGTGTACCCGATAGTACCACTATACGCATTGAGGTAGGTTGCCTTCAAAGAGAGACCGATTGCCTTTCTGCCCTCGATAAAGTTGGGTCCGGGTTCTGCAGAATAACCGCGAACATCATGCGACCATGCCAGAGTCGGCCTGAAGTTCACTCCGGCCACTACGTCGTTATAATCCAGCGCAAACCGCATTCGATAGCCCCAGGAAAAGTCAGTGGTATAGCCTTCGTTAACGCAGTTGGCGATATTGATGTTGGCAGGGCCCGTGCCGGGGATGGAACCGTCACAGCTTACGGGATTGCCAATCAGGGTGCTCGCGTCAATCGGCCCGATACCAAAGGTACCGGCTCGGCCATATCTGGCTTCATCCAAACCGGGCAAATCATGGATATAGGTCGCCCCGAACTCGCTCACAAATGTCAACCGACTCGCTCCGGCAACCTGATCGAAAAACTTGATCAGGGTAAACTGAATCTGGGAGATATCAAACCGGTCAAAACCATCGAGTTGCTCTCCAAAAAGAGCCGTCGGATCACCTCCGGCTTTTGCAACTTCACGATCATAAAGCAAGCTCGCATTCGAAGAAAGGCCGCCGTAAATCAGTTCAAACGCGTTCCACTGAACCGGCACATCCAGCTTATGGGTTACTTCACCAGCGACAGACCAGCCCGATTCGGTGCTGGTATTAAAGCTGACACCAAAGTTCTGAACTTTCTCCGGGTAAACAATATTATATTTGGGAAAGTTCTGGCCAGTGAGGAAATTATTCACCTGGCCACTGACCATGGGCAAGCGATTGTGGTACTGGATAAAGTAAAAGCCCAGCTCGGAGTCATTGAGTTCAGGCACATACCAGCGCACTGCGACACCAAACTGGTCAGTATCATCCGGCTCATGGTCGGCAAACCGGTAAGCTGCAATGCCCTGGGCATAAGCCTGACTGTCAGGTATTTGACCGGCTAGCAGTACGGGGCCGCAGCCATCAGCACCAAAGTCATTCATCGAATAAAACGTACCACAGTCGTCCGGCAGTGTTTTTTCCCACTCCAGCTGCACAAAGCCTTCGAGCGACACATTTTCCGACACACCCAACGATGTGTACAGCATATTGACAGGAATAAACGCTTCTTTCAGCTCTGCCCCCGGTGCCCTGATAGCTGAAACATCGATCGGGTTGATCACAGAGTTACCGCCCTGAATGAAAAGCCCTTCCCCCCAACTGACAACCTGCTTGCCAAGCCGCAGGCTTAGCGGCATGTCACCAATATCAAAGTCTCCCCACACATAGGCGTCCAGAAGTGAGGCACCGGAAGCGTTGGCATCGGCAACCTTGTTCAGTGGCCGGGTCTGACCGACACCATCTGTAGCAAGGTCTCCATCCTTGAGTTTAAAGTCATACCAGTACTTTGCCCGGATAAATCCACCGTAGTTGTCGTAACTGACAAGCAACTCACTGTTACCCTTGATCAACTGGGAGTAGGAATCACCCTTGTCAAAATTCCAGTTGCCATCATCATAGTTGTTGGTGGAAGCACCTGTTGTCGTGTAGCCATACTCGGGCCCCAGGTTTCCCTGAGCCAATTGCCGGGTATCACGGTCAGAAAGCCGCCAGCTTGCACCGGCAGAAAGTGTGGTATCAAATGAAGCCTCCACATCCCCCATGTAAAATTGAAACGCACTGACCGGCGATGACACCGTTGCGGCTATCGCTGCAGCCAAAGGGAATTTGGCCAGGTTGTGCACTCGTAGTGTTTTTCTTATCATCGAACGCTGCTCCGTCGTATTGTTTTCATGTGGTAATCAATGAACGTTTGTCTAACGATAGAACTCAAACTATAGACACTGTTCACCGATTAAACCAATGGCAATGATACTATTATTGTGTGCCGGAATGATATGATTTATTCGCCGCAGGGAGAACAAATTTGCTACACTCTGCGCCTGTGACAATTTGTGCTACTTGAAAACGAAAGGATAGAAAATGAGTTCTAATGACAGTATTGTTATCGTCAGCGGTGTGCGTACTCCCATGGGCGGATTTCAGGGCAGCCTGAGCGCTCTGTCGGCGGTTGACCTCGGCTCGATCGTCATCAGGGAGTCGGTGGCGAGAGCGGGTTTGAAACCCGAAGACATTCAGGAAGTTATCATGGGGTGCGTGCTTCCCGCCGGCCTGAAACAGGGCCCGGCCCGCCAGGCGGCACGCCAGGCAGGTCTGCCGGATTCAACGGGGTCGACCACCATTAACAAGCTGTGTGGCTCAGGCATGAAGTCGGCCATGCTGGCACACGACCTGATCAAGGCCGGAACCAACGACATCATGGTAGCCGGTGGCATGGAAAGCATGAGCAACGCACCCTATATCCTGCCGAATGCCCGCAAGGGGTATCGCATGGGACACGGCGATCAGGCGAAGGATCACATGTTTTTTGACGGGCTTGAAGATGCCGAAACCGGTATTCTGATGGGTGCCTTTGCACAGAAAGTGGCAGACGAAAAAGGCTACACCCGGGAAGATATGGACAACTATGCCATTCAATCTCTCAAGCGGGCCAAACAGGCCATCGAGCAAGGCAAGCTGGAAGAGGAAATCATCCCTGTTACCATTAAAACCCGAAAAGGTGAGACCGTCATCAAAGATGATGAACAACCTCATAACGCCAACATCGAGAAAATCCCCAGCCTGCGCCCTGCCTTCAAAAAAGATGGAACCGTCACGGCGGCCAACTCCTCTTCCATTTCGGATGGCGCATCAGCCCTGGTTCTGATGAGAGAATCCGAAGCTGAAAAGCGCGGCATCAAGCCACTGGCAAGAATCGTCGGCCATAGCACCAACTCCCTGCACCCTTCAGAGTTCACCATAGCACCAATCGGGGCAATTACCTCGCTTATGGAAAAAACCGGCTGGACCAAAGAGGATGTTGATCTGTTCGAGATCAACGAAGCATTTGCCATGGTCACCATGATGCCAATCAGAGAGCTGGGACTGGATCACGAAAAGGTCAATATTCATGGCGGTGCCTGTGCGCAAGGTCACCCGGTGGGTTCAACAGGTTCCCGCATTCTCGTCACACTGATTCATGCGCTGAAGCAAACCAAAGGCAAAAGGGGTATTGCAGCGCTTTGTATTGGAGGCGGAGAAGCCAATGCAATGGCAATTGAAATGATCTGACCAGACTGTTAGCTGAACCAGGCGCCACACATGCCGGTGACTCTGTGAGATCACCGGTATGCGCTCAGCTCCGCATGAACAGGGCCAAATCAGCGACATTAGGCTTGATTATGGTTTGTCTTGATTATGGTTTGTGAGGTGCTTCAAGGTATTCCTGAGACTGCATCTCCAGCAGTCTGCTTTGGGTTCTTTCAAACTCAAAATCAAGTTTGCCGCCGCGATACAGCTTGTCAATTGATGCTTCCGCTGAAACGACAAGTTTTACGTTCCTGTCATAGAACTCATCTATCAGGTTGATAAAGCGGCGTGCCTGATCGTCAGTATCTCCTCCCATGACCGGTATATTTGAAATCAGTACCGCATGAAACTCTTTCGCCAGCTCAATATAGTCGTTCTGACTCCGGGGACCATCACACAACTCGGCAAACTCAAACCAGACCACGTCATCCGAGCGCCTGACCGCCTTGATAATTCGACTGTTTATCTCCAGATCAAGATCATGCCCGCCCGACTCGACGGCCAGCCCCTCATAGCTCTTTTCCAGACTCCGGTTCGCACCCGAATCCAGCGGAAAATGGTAAAGCTCTGCTTGCTCAAGAGTTCTCAGGCGATAGTCAACCCCGCCATCCACATTGATGACTTCAGTATGCTCATTGACCAGGGCGATGGCGGGTAAAAAGCGGGCTCTCTGCAACCCGTCCTTGTACAGGCCGTCAGGGATGATATTTGACGTGCACACCAAACAAACCTCATTGGCAAAAAGTTCGTCCAGCAAACCCGCCAAAATCATGGCATCACCGATATCGCTGACAAAAAATTCATCGAAGCAGATCACCCTGGCCTCTGCAGCAAAAGTCCGGGCGATGGTTTTTAGCGGATCCTTGACACCTTCCAGTCCCTTCAGCTCGTGATGCACACGATGCATAAAACGGTGAAAGTGCACGCGCATTTTTCGGTCAAACGGCAGACTGTCGAAAAAGGTATCCATAAGCCAGGTTTTTCCTCGCCCTACCCCTCCCCAGAAATACAGCCCCCGCTCAGGTGACGGTTTCCTTTTTCTGAATCTGTCTTTAAACGAGTCAAGTTTGCCTTTGGGCTTCGCAGACTCTGCTGCAATCAGCCGGTGATAAAGGTCATCCAGTTTTTGGACAGCATGTTCCTGGGCACTATCATAGCTGAACCCGTCTTTTTTCAAATCCAGATGATAACGTTCCATTGGAGTCATAATGCAGGTACCACCCTTATTGCCAAAATCGCCATAATTGCCAAACGTGTATCAATGCCTGGTTCACAGGCCGACATTTTGCCGTTTTATCCACAGCAACGCGAACAAATGCACCGTTCAACCGCCCCGAAACAGGACACCGGATACCAGCTAAACCGGGTTGTCGATATCCACAAAGACAGCCTGAACATCAAAGGAGCGAGCCAGCCTTTCTCCAAGCGCCTTGACGCCATATCTCTCCGTGGCATGATGTCCGGCTGCAATGTAGTGTACTCCCGATTCTCTCGCCATGTGAACCGTTGGCTCCGAGACCTCACCACTAATATAAACATCAACACCCTGTTCGGCAGCCTGTTCAAGAAACCCCTGGGCCGCCCCGGTGCACCAGGCTACCTTGTCAATCTTCCGGTTCCCGGCCAAAGCACCCTCTGTCCCTTCGATAACGAGTGGTTTGCGCCCCAGACGCTGCTCGATCATCCGGGCGAGATCAGCCAGACCGGGCTCGCCCGAACACTCTCCTGTCAACCCGAGAGCAAAATCCCCCTCATTGCTCAATGCACCGGTAACCTTGAATCCGAGCAATCGCCCAAGCTCGACATTGTTACCTGTCTCGTCGTTGACATCCAGTGGAAGGTGGTAGGCAAGCAAACCGATATCATGCTTGATCAAAGAGGCAATGCGCTGATATTTCATCCCGGTGATAACAGACGACTCCCCTTTCCAGAAATATCCGTGATGCACCAGTATCAAATCGGCGTTCAGCTCAATTGCACGGTCTATCAATTTCTGGCTGGCAGTGACACCGGTGACAATAGTCTGAACCCGGCTTTTACCCTGAACCTGCAATCCGTTGGGGCAGTAGTCTTTAATCCTGTCCGGGGACAACCAGCGGTTGCAGGCAGCGACCAGTTCATTCAGATCAGCAGGCATGGTTTCGCTCCTCAGGGTGTTCCGACAGTTGACAGCACGGACTTGAGTATCTCCATCATTTGACTGTTTTCCTCTGGCAGACCGACAGTCAATCTCAGGCAGTTGGCCAGCAAGGGATGCGCACCATCCATACACTTGACAAGCACCCCGGCACACTTCATGCCCTCAAATATATCACGTGCAGAGTAGCGAGCAGGTAATCGAACAAGAATAAAGTTGGCTTCGCTGGGAAAAGCTTCAAGCCCGTCAATTTCTCCGAGTGCCTGCATCAACCAGCGACGACTGTCACAAAGCTGTTCTGCCTGTCGCTCCAACACATCGATATGGTCAAGCGCAAACCTCGCACTCATTTGTGTCAACGAATTGATATTGTATGGCAATCGAACCTTGTCAAACTCGGACAACCAGGCAGTATCTCCGACCAGGATTCCCAGACGAAGCCCGGCCAGGCCCATTTTGGAAAACGTACGCATCACCACGACATTTTCATAGTCCGATGCCAAATGAAGCAGATCACTTTTGGTAAAAGGCAAATATGCCTCATCAATGACAACCAACCCTTCACTGGCCTCGATAATCTGTTTTGTCGCATCAAGGCCGAACAGGTTGCCGGTAGGGTTGTTCGGTTGCGCCAGAAAAACCAGCGCTGGCCGGGTATCCCGGATTGCCGCCAGCATTGCCGGGACATCCAGAGTGAAATCCTGTGCCAGTGGCACCCCCACATACCGCATCCCGACAAATGCCGCAATCATCCGATACATGACAAAACCGGGCTCGGGAGCCAGAATTGTTCGACCACTCTGCGCCACAGCCATCGCGATGATCTGAATCAATTCATCCGAACCGTTACCAAGCATCACCCCCAACTCATCGGGAACACCAAAGTAATGGCGAATTGATTGCGATAATTCGGTTGCTACCGGGTCCGGGTAACGATTCAGCGAAGCATTTCCTAACCTGTCCAGCCACTGCTGTTCGAGATCGCCGGGCCAGGCAAAGGGGTTTTCCATGGCATCCAGCTTGATCATGCCTTTGGAGGACTGCACATGATAGGAATCAAGCGAGGCAATTTCGGGTCTGACAAGGGATCGAACCCGCTGATAAACGGGCCGATCGGCACTACTCTTACTCATGTCATTTTTGCCCGTCATCGTTAATGCGATACTCGGCAGAGCGGGCATGCGCTTGCAGCCCTTCACCTCGCGCCAGTACTGATGCCACTTTACCCATGTTACTCGCCCCTTCCCTTGAAAAGCTGAGAATGGAAGAGCGCTTCTGGAAATCATAGACACCCAGGGGGGAGGAAAACCGGGCTGTCCCGGAAGTGGGCAAAACGTGATTGGGCCCGGCGCAATAGTCACCCAGGGCTTCTGCCGTGTACCGCCCGACAAAAATAGCGCCTGCGTGTTTGATTTTATCCATGTATTCGGTAGCGTTTTCCAGCGACAATTCCAGGTGCTCGGGCGCAATTCGATTACAGAGATCCGCAGCTTCGTCCAGGTCTGCGACCTTTATCAGTGCCCCGCGGTTGGCCAGTGATTTTTCGATAATCGCCGACCGTTCCATACCACCCAGAAGACGCTCGATGCTGGCGTAAACCGCATCAATAAATTCGGCATCAGGGGACATGAGAATGGGCTGCGCATCTTCGTCGTGCTCGGCTTGCGAAAACAAATCCATGGCAATCCAGTCAGGATCGGTTTTACCATCACAGATCACCAGAATCTCGGACGGCCCGGCAATCATATCAATACCGACTTTTCCGAATACCTCTCGTTTGGCCGTCGCCACATAGATATTGCCAGGCCCTACAATCTTGTCAACAGCGGGTACCGTTTCCGTTCCCCAGGCCAATGCGGCCACAGCCTGCGCTCCACCTATGGTAAAGGCACGGTCAACTCCGCAAATGGCAGCGGCAGCCAACACCAGATCATTTTTTGCACCATCCGGCGTTGGTACCACCATCACAATCTGACCAACACCGGCCACTTTTGCGGGAATGGCATTCATTAACACGGAAGACGGATAAGCCGCCTTGCCGCCCGGTACATACAAGCCCACACTGTCCATTGGAGTCATCTTCTGGCCAAGTACAGTTCCATCGTCTTCCTGATATTGCCAGGATTGCTGTAACTGCCGTTCATGGTAGGCTCGAACCCTGTCGGCGGCAATTTCAAGTGCCTTGCGCTGATCCGCAGGTATTCTGTCCAGCGCAGCACGCAACTCTTCCTGGCTCATTTCCAGATCGCCCGCATATTTTGCATCAACGCGATCAAAGCGATTGGTATAATCCAGCAGGGATACATCCCCCTGATGCCGAATGTCATTGATAATCTGCCTGACCGTTTGATTGACCCGATCATCCGACACTTCATCCCAGGCGAGCAACCTGTGCAGTTGAGCATGAAAATCAGCCTGTCCCGAGTCCAGTCGCTGAATGGTATACCCGGAAGCGGCCTTGCGTGAAATAGAATTGTCGTCAGTCATGGGAAATCCTGTAAGTAATCGAGAAGTAAAGTAATCAAGAAGTAACGTAACGAGAAGCAAGGCGCCTAGGCACTCCGGGCACCTCCGGTTGCGACAGAGACCTGCTCCAGAACAGGTGCAATCAGGTGATGCTTTATTTTCATGGCACCACTGTTTACAATCAACCTTGAACTGATCGTATGGATCAACTCTCTCGGCTCAAGACCATTGGCACGGAGAGTGTTTCCGGTATCTACAATATCAACGATTTCATCAGCCAGATCAAGGATGGGTGCCAACTCCATTGCGCCATAGAGCTTGATGATATCTGCCTGAATCCCCTGCCGGGAATAGTATTCCTTGGCCAGGTTAACGAATTTGGTCGCCACTTTAATCCGGCCTTTCGGGGTTGCTCGCTGCTTCGGTCCGGCGGTCATCAGCCGACACTCTGCGATATGCAAATCCAACAGCTCATAGACACCTTCGGCTCCGTGCTCCATCAGAACATCCTTACCCGTTACCCCCAGATCCGCACCACCATACTGAACGTACACGGGAACATCCGTAGCACGAATAACGATCAGTTTCACCTGCTCTGCTGTGGTATCAAAGATCAGCTTTCGACTGGAATGAATATCTTCCACCGGTTCAATACCGGCTCCTGCCAACAGCGGGAGGGTTTCTTTCAATATTCGCCCTTTGGACAGGGCAATAGTGAGATTGTGTTTCATACTGCTCAACTCGATTATTCTGTTTACCGGTTTACGGGCGACGGCAAAAGCCGGACACTACCCGGCAACCCGACGTATTATGCCACCCACCGCCTGAAGCTTCTCTTCGATACACTCATAACCACGATCAACATGATAAACGCGATCGACCAGGGTATCCCCTTTCGCCAGCAAGCCCGCAATAACAAGACTCGCCGAGGCTCTCAGGTCTGTGGCCATGACAGGAGCACCGTACAGGGTTTCCACCCCTGTAATAATTGCGGTATTGCCTTCCAGTTTTATGTTTGAGCCCAGCCGGATCAATTCCTGAACATGCATAAACCGGTTTTCGAAAATCGTTTCAATCACAGTGCCGGTTCCTTCTGCCACCGTATTCAGGGCGACAAACTGCGCCTGCATATCAGTCGGGAAAGCCGGATAGGGTGCAGTTTTTATGCTTACGGCCCTGGGGCGATTGCCTTTCATATCGAGTTCAATATAGTCTCGACCCGTGTCAATACAGGCTCCCGCCTCTTCCAGTTTCAGCAGCACGGCTTCCAACAGGTGTTCGTCGGTCTGTTTTACCTTTACCCGCCCTCTGCTCGCTGCGGCCGCCACCAAAAAAGTACCCGTTTCAATTCTGTCCGGCATCACATTATAGTGACACCCCTTCAATCTCTGCACACCATTGATAACAATGGTCGCTGTCCCCTGCCCTGAAATATCTGCCCCCATTGCAATAAGAAATTCTGCCAAATCAATAACTTCAGGCTCTCGGGCTGCGTTTTCCAACACAGTTTGTCCTTCGGCCAGAGCCGCCGCCATCAGCAGGTTTTCCGTGCCTGTCACGGTCACCGTATCCATGAAAATGTGAGCACCCTTCAAGCGCCCGTTTTTTTTGGCGAGAATGTAGCCCTGCTCAACCTCGATTTCCGCGCCCATGGCTTCCAGTCCGCGCAAGTGCAGGTCAACCGGCCGACTCCCTATGGCACAACCACCAGGCAACGATACTTCGGCCCGACCAAAATGAGCCAGCAGGGGTCCCAAAACGAGAATGGAGGCACGCATCGTTTTAACCAACTCATAAGGGGCCCTGTATTCCTTGATTTCACCCGTTTTGACCTGCAAACCCATATTTTCATCCGCAACCAGGTCTACCCCCATCCGCCCCAGCAAGGCGATCATGGTTGTCACATCCTGCAGATGCGGAAGATTGCCGATGGTTACAGGCTCATCGGCCAGCAGGGTGGCCGCCAGTATGGGTAATGCCGAGTTCTTTGCGCCCGATATTCTTATCTCGCCTTCCAGAGGATGGCCGCCAGTTATCAGTAATTTGTCCACAAATACTCCTTGGTGAGTCAATCAGTTGCTTTGGTCAGGACAGATAGACCGTCGGCCCACCCGGGCCGACTCATCAATTCTGTATGGTAACACGGCGACCGGATTGAATTATGGCTAACCTGGTACGAAATCGGGCAACGTAAAGCTGAAGCGAATCCTCTCGGGCTAGTCCGGCAACTGATCCGGTGTGAACGCCCTGATCGTCAAGGCATGAATCGTTCCGTCTGACAGATCCTGGGTGAGGCAGCTATAGACAAGTTGTTGCTTTTTAACCGGACTCAATCCGCGAAACACTTCACCGATGACAGTCACACTGTAATTCGCCCCCTCACCCTCCACACGAACTTCACAGTCTTGAAGTTGACTGGCGATTTTTTGTTTCACTTTTGCTGCATCCATCACAAAAACCTCAACATTCACTAAAAACAGAACCGCCCGCGGGGCATCAGGGATGCTCAGCGGGCGGTATCATACCTGAATTCCGACCAATCAACAAAAGTTTACTCGCTTGTCACATCTCAGGTATCCGCCTATGGAGGCTTGCTGGCGCACGAGTAAGCAGTAGCGATCCCGGATCACTGTCGCCCTTTTGGCCCGGTTGAAAGTTCGGCATTCCAGTTTGCAATCACCGCATCCAGGTTTCCCTTGTGATTGATCACTTCTTCTTCAAATCTGTCTCTGAAAGCCAGACCTACGTTGACCCCGTTTACAATCATGTTTTCCAGCAACCAGGTTTTTCGCTTCGGGTTCAGGTACATGGAATAAATCACCGGATAGGTGTTTCCGGCTTCCGAAGTGATTTCAAGCTCAACCGAAGCGCGATTGTTTTTTGCTGACACCATTTTGGAATTCAGAACAGCAATGTCGAAGTCACCACTTTCCACCAGAGCCCGAGCATAGGTAGAGAACAGACTGACCTTGAAGGACTGAACAAATGAGTCTCTCTGTTTCAAGTTGGCCTGCCGCGCATACCGCCCCATAACACGCCCCGCTATTCTGCGGAAATCCACCACGTCTTCCAGGGCACTCTCCATTTCAGAATAGAATCTGTCAGGCTCGGTAAAATACAACCCCCTTGATTTCTCCAGTTGAGCAACCAGCTTCCGGGTATTGTCTTCCACAATTTTCTTCACCTCCGGTGCATTCACATAACTCAGGGCCGGTTGGCAGAACAACAGCACCAACACAAACAGCCAGCCACGACTGAAGCAGATTCCATATTCGTTACCAGTGGTCATTTTCACCAGGGTTCTCCTTTTACCACACAATAGTCGTTTCATCAGGTTGCTTATCCTGTGCAAAACTATATCATTAGTAAATCCTGAATGGGAACAATGATTAACAGCAATTAATCAAGGCTGCGGCATCATCAAACTGCACCTCAAACAGGTCTGTCAGGGTGCAGCCTGCAACCGCATAACCTGTTACCGCACTACCAACAGCCTGTGGATTTAATGAATAGCATATGGATTTAGTTCTTTTTTTCACCGCCATCGGAGCCGGCCTTGCGTTGCTGGTCTGGAGCGCAGACCAGTTCGTCAGCTCATCCGTTTCCATTGCCCGAAATATGGGAGTATCCACTATCGTTATCGGGCTGACCGTGGTCGCTTTCGGCACCTCGGCACCTGAGATGGTAGTTTCGGCGACAGCCGCCTTTGAAGGATCCACGGGCCTGGCAACAGGCAATGCCATAGGCTCCAACATTGCCAACATCGGGTTGGTGCTCGGCGTTACGGCACTGATCTCTCCCCTGCCCGTCAAGCCCCTCGTGCTAAAACGGGAGCTGCCGGTTCTTCTTGCGGTATCGCTGCTTGTGCTTGTGGTGCTTTATGACAGCACGCTCTCGTACTTTGACGGTGCATTCCTTCTCACGCTCATGGTGATAGCCATGTTTGTCCTTACGCGCAAGGGAGAGCAGGCACCCGAGCTGGATGAAGAGCTGGAAAACATTCCCGAATCGAACACATTGAAAGCCATAGCCTGGTTTGCGATCGGCCTTATCGCCCTGATTGGCAGCTCCAAACTGCTGGTATGGGGTGCCACCGGATTGGCGAAGTTTATGGGCGTCAGTGACCTGATCATCGGGTTGACCATCGTCGCCATTGGAACCAGCCTGCCCGAGCTTGCCGCCTCGGTAGCCAGCGCCCTCAAGGGGCACCATGACATCGCCCTTGGTAACGTCATTGGATCCAATCTGTTTAATTTACTCACGGTTTTACCCCTGCCTGCCCTGATAAGCCCGGGGCCACTGGAACCAATAGCGGTTTACAGGGATTATGGCTATATGCTGGCGATGACGCTCCTGATCGCAGGCTTTGCCTATATCATGCGACGAAAGGGAAGAATCAGCCGGGCCGAGGGCGGAGTGATGTTCGCTGCATATATTGCGTACCTTTTGTTAATCTATCAAACAGCATCCGGATTCTGATCAACAGGCTTTAATATAACCGGCCAAACCTGTCATTTGCCGGCAATACACAATCAACAGAGCTGGAAACAGTTAACCATGAATAGCGAAATTGACTTCATTTCCTCGGCAAAAAAGGTGATCGAAATTGAACGGTCGGCGATCGACGCCCTACTCCCCCGCATTGATAACACTTTCGCCAGGGCCTGCGAAATCCTTATCAAGTGCAAGGGCCGGGTTGTGGTGACCGGAATGGGAAAATCAGGACATATCGGCAATAAAATTGCCGCCACCCTGGCAAGCACGGGCACACCTTCTTTTTTTGTTCATCCGGGAGAAGCCAGTCACGGTGACCTGGGAATGATCACGGCGGATGATGTAGTCATTGCCATTTCAAACTCTGGAAACACCTCCGAGATTATCACCATTCTCCCGCTGATTAAACGAATGGGGGCGCCACTAATCAGCATGACCGGCTCGGCATCATCAACCCTGGCTACCGAGGCGGCGATCAATCTGGATGTCAGTGTGGCAAAAGAAGCCTGCCCTTTGGGGCTTGCACCGAGTTCGAGCACGACTGCAACCCTGGTTATGGGAGACGCCATTGCCATTGCCTTGCTGGAAGCAAGGGGGTTTAACGAAGAGGATTTCGCGTTTTCACACCCGGGTGGCAGCCTTGGCAAGCGACTTTTGCTGAAAGTGGCTGATATCATGCACGATGGCGATCAAATTCCCCGGGTCAGAACCGGCACCCCCATGTCCGCTGCGTTGATTGAAATGTCGGAAAAGGGGTTGGGAATGACCACCATTGTCGATAATGACAACAAAATCGCCGGATTGTTTACGGATGGCGATCTGCGCCGCTCCCTGGACAAAAATATCGATATTCGAACCACGGTTATTGACGAACTGATGACCCTCGACTGTACAACGATTCCGGCAAACATTCTGGCAGCCGAAGCTCTCGCCATCATGGAAGAAAGAAAGATCAACGGCCTCATAGTAACGGATGACGAGAATTGTGTCGTAGGAGCGCTCAACATGCACGACCTTCTGCAAGCCGGAGTTATCTGAGGCACATGACCCGAGAGGATGAGAATAACAATGATCAGTCGATCTCTCTGCGAAAAAGCTGAAAGGATCAAACTCGTCGCCTTTGATGTTGACGGTGTACTGACAGATGGCAGGCTTTACTTCAGCGCCGACGGCGATGAAATGAAAGCGTTTAACATTCTGGATGGACTCGGCATCAAAATGCTGATGAATAGCGGCATTGAAGTCGCCATTATCACAGGCAGACGGTCTCCCCTCACCGAGAGGCGAATTTCAGACCTCGGCATCCGTCACCTCATGCAGGGGCGAGAGGATAAACTGGTCGCACTGAAAGAGCTGACCGGGAAACTGGCTGTCGATTTGAAACAGGTCGCCTATATCGGTGATGACCTGCCAGACCTGTCTGCCATTCGGGCTGCCGCTCTGGGCATCACCGTTGCCAATGGTCACCGGTTCGTCAAACAGCACGCCGACTGGTGCACAGAAGCCTCGGGGGGAACCGGAGTGGCACGCGAAGTGGCAGACTTCATCCTTGATTCACAAGGCCTGTTGACTCGAATACATGAGAGCTATCTGTGACATTTTCAGAAAAGTACAACAGCCAGATCAAAACCGGCCTGTTGGCTCTGACAAGCGCAATAGCACTGTTTCTTGCGTGGTATGGTGACACCCCTGCCCCGGAGCAAGACTCCGCGAATTTTTTTGATGAGGAGCCGGATGCCTTTATGGAGAAAGGAGTATATCGAGAGTACAACAAGGCAGGCCACTTGTCGATCTTGTTCAGTACAGGGCAGGGGGTACACTTTCCGGACTCCGAAGAAGCGGTCTTTGGCTCTCCTGAAGTGATCATATACGAAAACCGGACTCCCAACTGGCTGGTCAATGCAAACCGGGGGCAATACTTTCAGGATGAGAAAAAACTGCTCCTGACCGGCTCGGTCACGGTTATTCACCCGAGGGAACCGGAAACAGCCACCTCTTTTGCCACTGATGAACTGGTACTTTTTACAGACTCGCGATTTATAACCACCGATCAACCGGTTAGAATAACGGATAACCCGAACTATAGTAAGGCCATTGGCATGAGCGCATGGTTGAAAGAAAAGCGAATAGAGCTTCACTCTCATGTTGAAGGCACCTTTTACCCCACATCCGCCAAGATACAGAAAAAATGAATCATACTATCTACAGATCGCTGCCCCGACGCCCCCACTCGATAGCACAACAGCAATCTGCCCGGAGTTGTCGATTCTTTCATATCGCTCGACTTTTCACTCTGCTGTTATCGCTATGCCTTGGTCAGGGCGCCCTGGCAATGAGCAGTACCAGCGATGCCCCGATACACATTAAGGCGGACAAGGCAAAACTGGATGATCAAAAGGGCATTGCTACCTACAAAGGGGACGTCATAATCAGTCAGGGCACATCAACCCTGGAGGCAGACACCGTCATTATCTATGCCAATGACAGCGGGTTGATAAAAATTATTGCCACAGGGTCACCTGCCCATTTTCAGCAAAAAATGAATGATAGCACGCTCACCACACATGCATTTGGAGACAGGATCACCTATACCCACGCCGCCAGAACGATCACATTGCAAAAGAACGCCAGGCTGGAACAGGGGAAAAACAGATTCCAGGGTGATGTCATCGAATATAATACGGAAAGCCGTGTTGTAACAGCGACGGGCAACGGCCGAAGGAATACGCCTGGCGGCCGGGTTGAGCTTATTTTTCACCCGAAAAAGGCCAAGGGCCCCGCCCGCATTAACAAGGGTAAAAAAAGGTGACCCGGGCTCAAACGCCCCCCTTAATGACACCACCAACCAGGCAGGGCCGGAATGGATCAATCAAAATCCAATTGTCTTGAAGTGCGCACGCTGGCCAAAAGCTATAAGAAAAGGCAGGTCGTCAAGGATGTCTCTCTTCGCGTCAACAGTGGCGAAATTGTTGGCCTGCTGGGCCCGAATGGTGCGGGAAAAACAACCTGCTTTTATATGATTGTCGGGCTCGTTGATGCTGACAAGGGGGCGGTGATCATCAATGATACCGATATCACCCGTCTTCCCATGCATGGCCGTGCCCGTAAGGGTATCGGCTACCTGCCACAGGAAGCCTCTGTTTTCAGAAAACTCTCCGTAGAAGCCAATATCATGGCTATTCTGGAAACCCGGAAAGACCTGAACAAATCACAAAGAAAAGAAAAACTGGAAGGGCTTCTGCTCGAGTTTACCATTACTCATATCCGAAAAAATCTCGGAATGAGCTTGTCCGGCGGTGAAAGAAGGCGGGTTGAAATCGCCCGCGCGCTGGCAACAGAACCCTCATTTATCCTGCTCGATGAACCTTTTGCAGGTGTCGACCCCATTTCTGTCAGCGACATCAAACACATTATCACCATGCTGACCAAAAAAGGCATAGGCATCCTCATCACTGACCACAATGTAAGAGAAACGCTTGATATTTGCGAAAAAGCGTATATTGTGGGCGACGGTCACATCATAGCCGAAGGGTCGGCGCAGGATATCCTGAACAATAAAAAGGTAAAAGAAGTATACCTCGGAGATGAATTCAGACTGTGACAGATGTTCATAACGGGCGCAGCCATTCACTCGTAACCGACAACAGGGGCACGAAACCGGCTATCAATTTGCAATCTTTGACTTGTGACACAAAAGCCTGCAAATCGGATGCAGATAAACACATCGCCTTCTTGCGCATTTCACCAAAACAATTATATTAGTCCTTGTTGCTTTATGTTTTTCTCTTACGGTTTTGTACCAGCTTTTATGACTTTTACTGGTTCTGGTGACTTTTATTGACTCTGGTGACTTTTATTGACTCTTATGACTTTCAGACAGCATTGCCCGGACTGTTCCAGCCACGGTGGTAGCAACTAAATGGTAATGAAGGCATCTCTTCAGCTCAAGCTCGGCCAGCAATTGACGATGACACCGCAATTGCAGCAAGCCATTCGCTTATTGCAACTGTCAACGCTTGACCTTCAGCAGGAAATCCAGGAAGCACTGGATTCGAATATGATGCTTGAAATTGAAGATGACAGCAACCCGCCAGCAAACGAGACAGAGAGTTCATCGACAGAGTCGTCTGCAGATCAATCCGGTGACAGCAGTGGGCAGGCCAATGATGAACTGACCAATACAGGGTCGGACACAGACCCGGGAATGACTGGCGAAACGCCACAAACGGCTGCCGGCGAAACCGATTTTGAAATCGGTGAGGAATGGTCTTCAAACTCCATCCCTGACGACTTGCCGGTTGATACCGCCTGGGATGATATCTACCAGAATGCACCCACCAATGTTGGCAGTGTGCCTGATGATGATGTGGACTATGATTCCCGCAACTCTGCGAGCGAAACGCTGCAGGATCATCTTTGCTGGCAACTCAATCTCACACCGATGACTGAAACAGACAACGCCATTGCCATGGCGATTATTGACTCGATAAACCCGGACGGCTACCTGAGTGTCAGCATTGAGGAAATTCACGCCGGCCTGACCGGCGAGATAGAAGATATTGACCTTGATGAAGTCGCAGCGGTATTAAGGCGGGTTCAGCATTTTGATCCGCCAGGAGTCGCAAGTCGCAACCTGCAGGAGTGCCTGCTTATTCAACTCGGCCAACTCCCCGAGGACACTCCCTGGCTACCCCAGGCAAAACTGGTCGTCAGCCATTATCTGTCACAATTGGGAAACAGGGACTATGCCCAGTTGATGAGAAGAAGCCGACTCAAAGAAGAAGCACTCAAGTGCGTCATTCAACTCATTCAGTCACTGAGCCCCAGGCCTGGCGAAGCGATCAGCACGGTGAAACCGGAATATATCGTACCGGATGTCATCGTCAAGAAAGAAAACGGTCGCTGGAAAATTGAATTGAATGCCGAGGTCTCACCGAAAATCAGAGTCAATCAACAGTACGCTTCTCTGGTCAAAAGGGCTGATTCCAGCGCGGACAATACCTTTTTGAAAGACCACCTGCAAGAAGCAAAATGGTTTATAAAAAGCCTGCAAAGCAGAAACGAAACACTGCTGAAGGTGGCCACAAAGATAGTTGAGTATCAGCAAGGATTTCTTGACTACGGCGATGAAGCCATGAAACCCATGGTGCTTCACGACATAGCCAGTGCTGTCGACATGCACGAATCAACGATTTCCAGGGTCACAACACAAAAATACATGCATACCCCACGGGGAGTCTTTGAACTCAAGTATTTTTTTTCCAGTCACGTATCAACAACCGGGGGCGGAGAGTGCTCGTCAACGGCAATACGTGCAATAATTAAAAAACTGGTCGCCGCAGAGTCACCCAAAAAGCCGCTGAGTGATAGCAAAATAGCCGGCATACTGGATGAACAAGGTATCAAGGTAGCGAGACGAACCATTGCCAAGTACCGGGAGGCGATGTCAATCCCGCCTTCAAACGAAAGGAAAAGGCTGCTATAACGGCTCACATGGCCGGGAAACAGGGTAAAACCTGTTTGGACGCAAAACCGCTTGTTTCCTGGAAAGAATATAAGTTCACGATCCTTGAACTTGTTTGAGAAAAGACCGAACCTGAGTGCGAATCAGGCCAGGCTTAAAATAAATAGGAGTAAAACATGCAACTAAATATCTCTGGTCACCATGTTGATTTAACGGATGCCCTCAAAGAGTATGTATCTAACAAAATCAAAAGACTTGAGCGGCATTTTGACAATATCAGCAACGTACAAGTCACCCTGTCAGTTGAAAAGCAGCGACAGATAGCAGAAGCAACCATGTATTTAAGTGGCACAGATATCCATGCCACGTCCGAAAACGAAGACATGTACGCGGCGATTGACGCACTGTCTGACAAGCTTGATCGTCAGATTTTAAAGCATAAGGAAAAAAACGTAGACCGGTCTCATGGCGCAACCGGTAGATAATTGCCATTCAATCAGGCAAGACACAGAAAATGACTGAAAACCATATTACCATCCAGTCAATCCTGTCCCCGGAACTCACAATAGTGGGCGTTCCGGGGAGCAGCAAGAAGCGTATTCTGGAAAAAATCTCCAGTTACATTGCCGAGCAATACGTTGAACTGGACGAGAACACGATATTTAACAGCTTGCTGGGCAGGGAACGACTGGGAAGCACAGGAATTGGCCAGGGCATAGCGATACCCCATTGCAGGCTTCAAGACTCCGACAAGGTGATCGGTGCGCTGTTGATACTTGATGAGAAAGTACCCTTTGATGCGATCGATAACGAACCCGTGGACATACTGTTTGTTTTGGTTGTACCCAAAGAGGCGACGAGCCAACACCTGGAACTCCTTGGTCAGGTTGCTGAAAAATTCAATCAAACGGATTTTTGCAAAAAGCTGAGGGCCTGCAAAAATAACAAGGAACTGTATAACACGGTAATGGATTCTTGATCACGGCAACAGTATATCGCTATCATCACCACATCACTGCCCGGTTCAAAATGGGTGGTGAGGGGTTGGCGTCAGCCACAATACCTTAATCCACCAGGGAAACCCGATTTCACTCTTATGAAACTGATCATCGTCAGCGGTCGCTCGGGCTCGGGCAAGAGTACCGCGCTACATGTATTGGAAGACGTCGGCTATTACTGCATTGATAATCTGCCCATCGGGCTGCTGATTCCCCTGACAGAACAGGCCCTGGTCGGCGATACCCGACGCTTGAATAAAATCGCAGTGAGCATCGACGCGAGAAACCTGTCGAACGACATTTCAAGTTTCGACTCGATTTACCAGCAACTTCTGGACAGTCAGGTTGAGGTGGAGATGATATACCTCGATGCACAAAGCACAACCTTGCTGAAACGCTTCCATGCAACGCGCCGAAAGCACCCGCTCAGCAGTGACCTGCTATCCCTTCGGGAAGCGATAGAGGCAGAAATCGGCCTGCTTTCTCCTCTGTCGCGACTGGCAGACCTGAATATAGATACCAGCAATTTGGGTATGTACGAGCTCAGGAACGCAATAAAGGAAAGAGTGGTTGGTCATAAATACCAGGAGCTGTCTCTTCTCTTTCAGTCATTCGGCTTTAAAAACGGCACACCTGGCGACGCCGACTTTGTTTTTGACGTTCGCTGCCTGCCCAACCCCTATTGGGATCACTCTCTCCGAAAATTCAACGGAAATCAACAACCTGTCATAGACTTCCTGTCTGCGCAGGAAGATTCTGGCAGGATGCTGCAGGATATTGCCGACTTTTTAACAAGCTGGGTTCCAAAATTTCAGGACTCCAACCGAACCTACATGACTATCGCCATCGGTTGCACCGGTGGACAGCACAGATCTGTCTATATTTGCGAACAACTCGTTAAAAAATTCCGCAGCCTGCACAATAATGTTCAGATTCGGCACAGAGAACTACCGACTCCTGACTCACAGGAACAGGAAATGAATGAAACCGGATAACATCAGAGACTATGCAACAACAGGAAGTAACAATTATCAATCAACTTGGTTTACATGCACGCGCTGCTGCCAAACTGGTCGCCACAGCATCACGCTTCGAAGGCGCTGTCCGTATCACCAAAGAAAATAAAACCGTTGATGCAAAAAGTATCATGTCTGTCATGATGCTGGCAGCATCTATTGGAACACCCGTTATCGTCGAAACAGAAGGTCAGGATGAACAGCAGGCAATGCAGGCCGTTGTCGATCTGATCAATGACCGTTTTGGTGAAGAGCAGTAGCTTTTGCACAGAACACAAGTTCTAGCGCAGTGCACAAGTTTTGCCTGATCCCGGTTTTGGTCAACCTTCCCCCTCTCCTTCAGGCCAGGTATCCTTATGAACAACGATCAATACGACTGTTACGAAGGCGAAAACGAGGAAGATTTCGGGCCAAGTAAAAGTCAGATAAAAAGAGAGATGGAGGCACTCCAGGCACTTGGTGAACAGTTGATTGAGCTGCCACCTGGCCAGCTGGACAAACTCCCGCTCGGGGGCAGAATAAAACAGGAAATTCTTGAATGTGGCCGACTGAAAGCGAGAGAGGCAATCCGCCGACAAAAGCAGCTCATCGGCAAGCTGATGCGGGGGGAAGATGCCGATGCAGTTTCGCAGGCCTTGAAAGAATTTGATACCAACTCGGTTGAACACGCACGCCGGTTGCACCTGATAGAAAGATGGCGCGACCGCCTGCTTCAGGAAGGCAAGACCGCACTCACCGAGTTTATCAACCACTACCCGGAGGCTGACGTACAGCAGTTGAGGCAGGCAATCAGACAAGCCGGCAAAGAGTTACAGTCTCAAAAAAATACCGGGCAACATAAAAAGCTGTTTCGCCTGATCAAGTCGATTGCGGAAACAGCAACCGGAGAAAACGGACAAGTCGACCGGCAGTCTCAACCCGATGGCAGAACACGATGATCTGCAATGGGCATTTTTTTTCGAATCTCGGCAATACGGGCTACTGCCAACCTGGCGTTCAGAATGCCGGAACCCTGAGGAATCATGCCGGACACCACACCCCAGGCATCAACAATCATGGAGTGCCCCCAGGTTTCTCGTGCAGGAGAGTGAACCCCGCCCTGGTTCGATGCCAGCATGATAGCCTGAAATTCAATGGCTCTTGCCCGCACCAGTGTATCCCAGTGAGCCTGACCGGTGCGGTAGGTGAATGCTGCCGGCAAAGCAACAATCTCGACCCCCTTCTTCGCCATCAAAAGAAACTGTTCGGCAAATCTCAAATCGTAACAAACAGCCAGACCCAACCTCCCAAACGGCGTTTTTACAACCACGACTTCCTCGCCCGGTTCTATCCGTGCAGACTCGCGATATACGCCAGTCCGGTCTCCGACTTCAACATCAAACAAATGAATTTTATCGTAACGCGCAACCCACTCCCCCTGATCATCAACAAGGTGGCAGGCAGCCCTCACCCTGCCATTCGGAACAGGATGACCATCAGGCCTTGACACCTCGGGCAGGGTCCCCGCCACCACCCAAACCTTGCACTCCCTGGCAATTTCAGTCAATGCACTCCGGATTCGTCGAGATGCCTGTTCTTCTTCCGCCGCCGCTCGCAGGTTTTCGCTATCCAGTATCGCAAAATTTTCTGGCAATACGACCAGTCTGGCTCCCTGATCAGCCGCTTGCTGCACCAGTTCCCGGGTTTGCTCCAGATTACTGCTGACATCCTGTGAACTCACCATCTGGATGACAGAAAACATCGTGGCTGACATGGCACCTGACCAAAACAGATTGAGGGTTGGATCGCTATTGGTTTTCAGACCTGTCTAGTCCGCTTTTTCGCCTGACAATAACGAATTATCAAATACTCGCTTCAACTTCACGTCAGGCTGATCCCATGAACCGGAAATTGAGTAGGTAGCACTGGTGAACCGGCTCAGCGGATCACCAATTTTTTCAAGCAGCGTATCAATAACCCACAAAGCCCCACCCACCGTCGGTGCTCCTACCACAAGCGCCGCCAGTGGCAGATTCTTCGCCAGGGGAAGCACCATGACCATTTCCATGTCCAGAGTCTCTTTGACCAAATGGGTGTTTCCACTTATCTTGAAAGCGGTTGATGGGCCCTGGATCACCAAGGGACTGGCGAGGGTCAATTTGCCAAGCTGAACATTGGCATCCGCCCCCAGTCTATCAAAACTGATACCTCGTTGAAACAGGTCGGAAAAATCCAGGCGCAATCGGCGGCTCAGTGTGTCCAGGTTGAGGATACCCAGCAGTTTGAGTGCGTCGGACGAACGGGCGGTATCAACAATCAAACCGTTGTTCAACGTAACATTAATATTGCCGGACAACCCGTCGAAGCCAAACTCCTGCGGGCTGCGCGGCCAGACCAGCGCCAAATCGATATTGCCATCGGCTGCATCCAGAGGGGGGGCGTTATAACCCAGCAACCGGGCGGTTTCAAGCAGGTCGGTCACATTGGCCTGACCCATAAGAATCGTGCTCTGATGTCCGGTCATCTCATCCTGTTTCCAGCTCAGTCTGCCATCGAAGCGGGAATTTTGCACCTGCCATTCCAACGGTTCAAAGACTATCTCCGATTCACGATGCTGTGTCTTGAACTTCCAGCGCCCGCGGTTATCCCCGTCAACAATCAGTTTAGCTATTTCAACATCGAGTGCGGGGATATCATGGATTGACAGGTAATCATCCCCGCCTGCCACGGACTGCTTTTTGCGCGTCTTCCCAGGCGTCATTTTATCTTTCTCGGTAATGGATAACCGATCAAACCGTATCTTCACGGGACGCGTATCCGCTGAACCTGATAATACAGGGACACTGACCGACCCCAGCACCTGGTCACCTGCCAGGTTGACTAACCAGGCATCTTCATTGGTGTTCACCACATCGGTAGAAAGGTTGGAAAACGTCATTCCCTTCAGGAGCAGCTTTTTCGCCTGGATGTTTGCACTTCGAAACAGACTGGAATCAGATTCGGCAGCCCGCCTGGTGTCGCCAGTTTGCTCTCTGTGGTTGCGACTCTGGTGCAGGTCACTGCCCCGGCCTGCTTTCTGTGCTTGCTTTTCCCCGATTTCGTAACCGGTTTGTGCATTGTCCAGGCGTTCCAGAAATTCCAGCCAAGGATCAAGATCCAGTGTATCGAACGCACCCTGAATGTGCAAACCGGGCTCAGCACTGTGCTCGATATCTTCGTTCATCAGGGAGACAGTGATCGAAGGCGTTGTACTGCCGGGATGGGTGGATAGTGTCCCCCAGATTTTCCTCCCCAGCCTGAATTTGTCCCGCGCCAAATAGCCTTCTATGAATCTGGTATAGTGAAAATCCATGATAGAAGGGCTGATTTTATAAAAGGGTTGGGGCAATGATGATTCTATCCCGACCAGCTTGCTCTTGACATCCAGACGGGTTTTTACCTCGCTGCCCGCAGCGTGCTGCTCGCTAAAGATATTCAATTCGGCATCGAACCGGGTTTCGCCAGTCAGGCCGATATTCCGGGGCACGCCCAACCAGTCTGACAACGCCTCAACCGAAATATCGCCATGAAGATTCATTCTTATATCCGATAACCGCCCTGTGTTTTCTGTGCTGATATCCAGCATTGCGGGTTTCTCAAACAGGGTCATGCTGATCCCGTCAGCAGACAGACCCTCGCGGGAGTGATAATAAAGCATTCCACGTACATCGCTGAAATTCAGTTCCGCTTCGGGTACAGTCAAATCCACGCCACGTAATTTTATGGCCAGGTTGACCGAGGATTCTTCCGGCCTGGATAACGGCACAGTCACTGTCCCCCGCAGCGAGCTTGTCCCCCTGACGTCGAGTGCATCGGCAATGGCACCGGTAGTATCCCGGAACGGGTAGTCGGCCAGAATGTGCTCAGCCAGGGCACCATCGAGCCGGGAATGAAAGGTTACCGTTAACGGATGCTTTTTGCCGTCACCGGTATACTTTTGACTGGCCGAGACCCGAGTGAAGGGAACCTGGTTCATTTCTGTCTGACTTACCTGCAAATCGAGCGCATTTTCGGTCAACGTAAGATGCCCCTTTATCTTCTCCAAAGAGGGCCAGGTATCCGCGTATTTGACTTCACCATTGTCGATATCAAAGTACATACCGGATGAGAACAGGCCGGATGGGTCATCACTGCCAACAAGCCCGTGCCCGATATAGATCCCGTCAACCAGGGTACCCGACTGAATTGATTTGTCCAGCCACTGATACAAAGACTCATCCACCCGATAAAATGGGACAAAGTCGGGGGTATTAATTGCAGGTATATTGTGCGGCGCAATGGCAAGGGATAACCAGTTTTCAGCCCCCCCGGCCGGCAGAACACTTCTGAAATCGCCAGTGACCCAGCTTTCCCCGGAAAAGCCGAGCCTGATACCCTTTGAACCCAGGTGGAGCACGTCATCCGAATCGATACGCCAGTACAGGGAGGCGGTCGCATTCTGCACCTTCCACGGCGCCAAAAACAGTTCAGGGAAACCCAGAGTAAAGTTATCAGAATCGATGATGACCTCCCCCTCGCTTTCAGTCATCCCGATATAACCGTTGATATTCTCGACCTGCGGCTTGCTGTCATAGGCATTCACAGATACACCGGCCAGTTCTGCATCCAGATGAAAGGTGGGAGAGGAATCGATCCCCGAACGAGCTTTACTCTCGCCTGCCCCGGGAAACTCAAAATGGACTCTGTTCAGCTCCCCTTCCGGTGCAAAGCCTTTCAATGCAGCCGTTCCCTCTTCCCCCAAAATCTTCGAATCAGCCAGCAACTCCGCCAGCAAGGTCACATTCAGATAGCTCGACTCCGCCCGATACCCCTCATTGTCAATGGATAAAACAGCCTGAGAGGGTTGCCATACCCTGTCTTTCCAGCGAAAGCCGAAATCCGCCACCTTGATGATATTTCGTTGCTGATTACCCGACCAATGAACATCAAAATGCAGTTCTTCCAGCGGATCGAGCAACTCCCCTCCAGCCTTGAGCTGCATAAGGGGTACATCGACTATACCTCTTACATCGCTCACCCAACTATCCGAGACAGTCATCCAAAGCTGGCCGGAGGTAGTGAAGTTGTCAACTTGCACACCTTGCCATAAATAGGAGTCAAGGTACTCATTAAAAAAATTGCCACTGTCCCAGTCAAAATACATCCTGGCCTGAAACTGTGACCAGTCTGAACCGAGCGCTCCCTCAATAACAAACCGGCTGAATGATTCGTCATGGCCTGATGAAAAAATCTGGCCATTGATAGCAAAGCGCTCATTCGAAAAGACCAGTTGCGCTTTCGGGGCCTGCCAGGTGTAAAAGTCGCCATTACTGCTTTCAATGATCAGAGAACTGTCTGCTATTTCAACGAAAGGGTAAACCAGGTACCGTTGAAACCATTCTCCCGGGTTCAGCGAGTTTTCGGAATTCGGTGAATCGCCCGCGTGCAGATCAGCTTCACCAAAAAAACCGGGCAGGCTCCACTGACCATCAGCCTGTTGTTTGAAATGCAAATGAAGCCCGCTAAAACGGAATTCCCCAAGCTTTATCGCTGCCGATTTGAGGGTATCAATAAAAGAAAGCTCAATGGTTAGCGAGTCAAGCCTGAACGCTTTTTCGCCCTGCCCCTGAAAAGAGAGTGCGTCAACCACGACAACAGGATTCAGACCATTCCACTTGCCCGTCAACCCTTCAATCTGCACGGGTGAGGACAGATTCCGGGACAGAAATGCTTCCAGATCCGGCCTGAAGTTACTGATCGCGGGAAAAAACTGGCGTCCCAGCGCCACGTATACAGCCAGCAACACGGTCAGGGTGAGAAGCACATACCAAACCGTATTGGTAAACCACCTGAGGTAATTAAAATACAAACGCCTGAATCGGGGCCGAAATCTCATTGACGGAGCAGCTACACCAGCAATTGATGGAAACCGGCATTTTAACAGAACAGGGAACTGTGACGAATCGTTTTTTCATGGTACTGTAGTTTCGGTCACTTGACGACTCTGGCAATTCGAATGCTCTGGTCAATCGGATTGTCAGGGTGGCGACCTCCCTTTACTCATCTGGACATTTACTTATGACACAAAACCAGGAACAACTCATTCAGGATCAGCACATTAAAGACATTCTGACTTCGGTTAAAACCATTGCACTGGTAGGTGCCAGCGATAAGCCCGATCGTCCAGGCAACTTTGTGATGGCGTTCCTGCAAAGCCACGGCTATCGAGTCATACCGGTCAATCCGCGGCTGGCCGGAAAAACCGTTCATGGTGAACCGGTTCACAGCACCCTGGAAGAGATTACAACGCCTGTTGATATGGTAGATGTATTTCTCAGGCCGACCCTGATTGAACCGATTGCACAGTCGGCGGTAAATATAGGAGCGAAGGTTTTCTGGACTCAGAAAGGAGTCGTGAATGAACAAGCCAATGAAATAGCGGCAAAGGCCGGGTTGAAGGTCGTGTTTGATCGCTGCCCGAAAGAGGAAATCCCGCGACTCGTACCAGGTAAAGACTGACAAAACCGGCCATAACTACTCCCCCCACCCGGCATATAGCCTCCGTCGGCGATCTGCCTGCGGGGACGTGAGCAGATACCAACAAAACACGCAAGAGCAAACAGTATGGCAAAAATAACAAAGAACAAACCCCTCTGGCACCCGGTGCTCTGGCCAACCTGGATTGTGATCGGCCTGGTCTACCTGATCTCCAGGCTGCCTTTCGACACCAAACTTGCCTTTGGTGAAAAATTGGGACGCTGGGCAAACAAAAGGCTTCGATCACGCAACAAGGTGGCCACCAAAAACATTCAGGCCTGTTTTCCAGAATTGAGCAGAGACGAACAGGACGCGCTGGTCGAGAAAGCCTTTATCTCGGTTGGCAAGGGGTTGATGGAGTCGATACATAGCTGGTGGTGCGATGTTACCCCGCAAATGCAAAAGTTGCGCATCCAGGGTGAAGACAATCTTCAAGAAGGAGTCCGGCGTGGCAAAGGCGTGCTGCTGATCGGCGGTCATTATACTATTTTTGACCTCGCCCTGCCCCTGATTGCAGTGCAACCCCCCAGGCCCGGCTATGTCTATCGACCCAATGACAACCCGGCCATAGACTGGATGATAGAGCGGGGTCGAAGGCGTCATTACAATATTCGGCCATTCTCCAAACGGGAAATCCCGAAAATGATCTCTTACCTCAAGGAAGGGGGGGCGGTCTGGTATGCCTGTGACCAGGACTTTGGCCCTCGCACCTCTGTGTTTGTTCCCTTTTTTGGTGTACCTGCCGGCTGCATCAATGCACCTGGCAAGATCGCGAGGGAGTCGGGAGCAAGTGTCATCTGCGTCAGCCATTTGAGATTACCCAATGGAGACTATGAGGTCACCTTTTCCCCGATAGTGGAAGATTTCGGGCAAAACGACGAAAAAGATGCGCAGGTCTGGAACCGGTACCTGGAAAACAAAATCCGGCAATACCCGGATCAGTATCTGTGGTTGCACCGCCGATTCAAGACCCGACCTGCGGGTGCCGAAAGCATCTATTAGCAGCCGGCGCCAACGGCCCGGGCTCGCCCTCCCGGGCCTGAACCCTGAATAACAAAAATCAGAACAATCAGGAGTTGACCACCAATCTCAAGGCCTGAACCTGTATGGTCGCCCCGTCAATGGCAGCCAGACCCAACTCTTTACGGGCGAGATAAAAATCAATTTCATCCTGGCGAATCGACGGATTCACTTTTTTCAGCGCTACCAGTCTTTCAATTTCCACATCCAGCGAGTGCTCCAGGTTTTCTCTGGCTTTCAGAAGAATATCCGGCAGCTGTTTTTCTGCCATCGCCGTACTCTTCTCAAGCATCAGGAAAAACTCATCCCTGACCTGCTTCAGCACGGCCTGCCCGGTTTGTCTTCTTATGTTCTCAGACATGGCATTGAGCTTGTCATGGGGTACCACCGCGGACAAATCCTTGCCCGTCACATCAACCAGAAAACGAATCGGTGTGACCGGCAAAAACGAGTCAACCTGCAAGTATTTGGGCGCGACGGTACTGGCAGTAAACACAGACTCCAGCAACAGGGTGCCGGGAGGCAAGGCCTTGATCGAAATGGTCACCACGCAGGCATTGCCCAGCTCGGAACTGGAGACCATATCCATAGACTCGACAACGATGGGGTGCTCCCAGCTGAGAAAATGCATATCATCCCTGGACAATGCCTGCTCCCTGGAAAATGTCACTGTGATCGGCTCATCTCTCAGTCCGGGGAAATGGCCTCCGCGCATGTGGTCACCAGGCATAATGATTCGCGCATGTTCCGAATGCTCATCACTATCCACACCATACACATCAAACATGCTTTCCATATAGGCCATCAGCTCCGGGCTATCCTCCTGCTCATCAATCCGGTCGATGATTTCGGCCGCCTTTTCCTTGTTGCAGGAATGAAGCTCAAGCAGTTGATCCCGACCTTCCTGCTGGGCTTTCAGTACCCCGGAGGTATAGGCCGCGGCCTCGGTCACCAGCGCCTCAAGCGCGACCGGATCATCGGCAGACAGGGCCGCAAGCAATGGCTCTTCAAAGTGTTTGTAAATGGCGAAGGCTGCCGCCACACTGCGCTCAAACAACCCCGGGCCGAAGTGATACCAGCGATATAGCGCCTCTTGGGCCCCGGATTCCAGGTAGGGAACATGAATATGAATGGTTTCTGTTTGACCAATCCGGTCAAGCCGACCTATCCGTTGCTCAAGCAAATCCGGGTTCAGGGGCAAATCAAACAACACCAGATGGTGTGCAAACTGAAAGTTTCTGCCTTCACTGCCAATCTCGGAACAAATCAGCACCTGGGCACCAAATTCCATATCGGCAAAGTAGGCAGCGGCACGATCTCTCTCCAGGAGGGACAAATCCTCATGGAATGCAGCACTGCGAACCCCTTTGTAGAGGCGCAGGTGCTGCTCAAGGGAAATTGCGGTATCTACCCTGGCACAAATCACCAGAATCTTTTCCTGCTTCAGACCCGCCAACAAATCCTTTACCCACTCTACCCGGGGATCATGCTGCAACCAGAGCTGTTCAGACACGCCGGCTTCGGGAGTCAAGGCTTCCACTCCCCGATCCAGCCCCCCGACGGAGTAAAGTTCCGGTTGGGGTAAAGGATGAGGAATCACCTTTCGTTCGGGGAACCCCTGAATCGCCTGCCGCGTATTTCGAAACAGTACACGGCCGGTTCCATGTCTGTCCAGCAATCGGTCAATCAGGGTATCAACAGATTGTTCGCCAGCCAGCACCCTGGTGATATCAACATCCCCACCCAGATAACCGGTCAGAAGCCTTTGTTCTTCAGCCCCCAGAGAACCCGGGTCTTGCTGCAGACTTCGAACCATCTGATTCAACTGCTGATACCCCTTTTCTTCCTGTTCAAACCGGGACAAGTCAAAAAAGCGGTCAGGGTCAAGCAACCTCAAACGTGCAAAATGGCTCGAAATACCTGCCTGTTCAGGTGTTGCCGTTAGCAAAAGCAGCCCCTCACTCTGCTCTGCAAGTTGCTCGACACAACGGTATTCTGCACTCGGTTCAAGCTCCGACCAATGCAGGTGATGCGCTTCATCCACCACCATCAGATCCCAGCCCGCCGCTTTTGCACACTCGAATGCACTCGCATTATGAACCAGGAAATCCAGACTGCACAGAACGAGCTGCCCGGTCTCGAACGGATTTTCCTGCCCTTCTTCCAGCAAGGCCTCATAACGACCATGATCAAAGATCGAGAATGCCAGATTGAACCGCCTCAGCATTTCAACCAGCCATTGGTGAACCAGGCTTTCGGGCACGATAATCAGCACCCGTGATGCACGCCCCGTGTGTAATTGGTAATGCAGGATCATTCCCGCCTCTATGGTTTTACCCAGGCCGACTTCATCAGCAAGCAAAACACGGGGCGCATACCTTTGCGCCACTTCACTGGCAATATAAACCTGGTGCGGCAAATGGCTGGTTCGAGCACCAATCAGACCTTTCACTGGCGAGATGTGCTGACGGTTGAGATGGTTCAGAGTCGCGACTCGCAGCTCAAAGCATTTTTTCTTGTCAAATTGACTGCTGAGGAGGCGCTCTTTCGGAGACGATAGCAGTACTGAGCTGTCCAGGTCCATTTCAGTGAACTGAACCATCTCGTGCCTGGCATCAAATCCCCGATAATGAATAATTCCGTTGTGCTCGTGCACCTCTGTCAGGGTGACATGCTCGACTTCCCGGGTATTAACCACATCACCCTGCTGGTAGTGAACACGCACAAGCGGTGCGCTCTGTTTGGCGTAAGTGCGAGTTTCTTCTGCGGCAGGAAAGCTGAGAGCAATGTGGCGCGTATCGATTTCAATCAGCATACCCAGACCAAGCCGGGGTTCGGTTTGACTGATCCAACGCTGGCCAACAACAAAATCCATAATAATCCTTCACCCTGGCTCAAATCGTTCGAGAGTTTACGGGCGCGTATTCTACCAGAATACATGACAGCAGGAGGCAGGTATTTATGTCATTTTTTCAGATTTTCAGTGGTTTTTTTGTTGAATACCCGGCTTTTCCATTCAGTTCTCATTCAGTTTGCACGCCGTATGCTTTACCTATGGAAACAAAAAACCACATTCGGCGTTCCAGCCCGGGCACCGAAATAACAGGAAAACAGCATAAAGGGTAACCCCATGACAACCTCTATTGACTATTCAGCTATTGACCACTCAGCCATTAACTATTCAGATATTGACCATTCAGTCGTTGACTACCCGATCTACGATTATTTGCCAACCATGAGCAGCTGGCAGCAAAACAGCGCCATTGAAATCACTTTCTCACTATCGGACACTTCCTGCTCTGACCGGGACTATGAGTATCACTTTGCTGATTCGGCTTCTTCCCTGTCCACATCAAACTTTGCCTTTTTCGGTTTCGAGGGAGCCAGCTATGACATCTTTTCAACCAGCTACTACGACCCTTTCGAACTCAGACTCTATGACGATTATGGCCATGTTATTGCCATCAACGATGACCTGATTGACGGCGAAGACAGCATCGAGCAGTTCGAAGCCCCCTACACAGGCTGGTACTATGTCGATGCAAGCTGGCAGTTTGATTACCGGGACGACTATGTTAGCCTGTCCATTCATGAAACACTCAATGATGATGGTGGTGACAGTGCTGGCGACGACTTCGATTTTTGGGGCGACCGTCAGGCAGACAAGGATGATGTACTGACCATAGCGCGACTGTATAACGCCGCATTTGATCGGCTTCCCGATAATGGAGGTCTGAATTACTGGATAGACGAGTGGGAGTCAGGGATGAACCTGGATACCATTTCATCCCACTTTTATTTCTCCAACGAGTTCGTGCAAACCTATGGTCAGCTCAGTGATGTAGAATACATCGATGTACTCTACCTTAACGTGCTGGACAGGCCACCGGAAAATGCCGGCCTTGATTACTGGACAGGACAACTGGAACAGGGCATGGACAGAGCCGAAGTGCTGGCACGTTTTTCAGACTCGATTGAAAACATTGTCAACACCCAGCCCTTGCTGGATGATATTTACTATGCCGGTTACGGCGAGTGGCTGCTGTAAACGGGCTGCTGACGGGAAAAACGGATTGACCGGATTACTCGCACGGCGCAGGCCTCCGCAGGCAGACAAGAATCAACAACCAACCAAAAGGTACCATTTTGCCAGACTACCCCCTTACCAGCCTGCTCCTGGCCCCGATACTGCTGGGCCAGGCCATTTATACCCGAAAAGTCACCCCCAAACTGCCCGAGCCGGCCGGGCCAAGGCAAGGCTGTATCGGCAGTGGCCCGCGGTTAAGGCTGCTGATACTTGGCGATTCCGCTGCGGCCGGTGTCGGCGTGGCCTGCCAGAGCAAGGCGCTTTCCGGCACTTTATCGAACAAATTGTCCGGCCACTTTACGCTCGAATGGAAGTTGCTCGCCGAAACCGGACTGAGTGCAGCAGAAGTGATCGACAAGCTGAAGCAAAGCCCGGTTTTCGGCACGGACATCGCCCTGGTCTCGGTGGGTGTCAATGATATTACCGGTGGTATCTCTGCAAAGCGCTGGATTGAACACCTGAGGCAAATTCAAACCTTGCTGGTCAACAACTATCAGGCAAAAACCGTTGTGTTCACCAATGTTCCCCCCATGGGGCATTTTCCGGCGCTCCCCCAACCCTTACGCTGGTATCTGGGGCGAAAGGCCGATCTGTTCAATCAGCATCTGAAAACCTTTACCCTCTCGCAGCCAAATCTTGAATATGTCGGTGTCAGCTTTCCCATCACACACGCCTATATTGCCGAGGACGGATTCCACCCCAGCGGCACCGCCTATGAGCTGTGGTCAGACCTGGTGGTCGATAAAATCAGCGAAATCGCAGACCATCGCCTGTCCTGATCAAACGAAACCGGGCATCGAACCATGCCCGGAAAGCCGGGATATATTTTCTATTCAAGCTCGTACTTTGGAATGCTTTTCTCGCCGAAGGAAAAATGCAGGTATGGGTACACCGTACAGAATGACAATTGCAGTGTGCCTGCTTTCAGATAAACCGCCCTGGCAATGGTGTCTGCACCCAGTTTTTTATGAGAGTTGACCGACTGGATATTGAACCCTTCAATACGACTTGTCGTAGATTCATAGCCCTGTGATTTTAAAAAGGCATCCGCCTCATCCCACAGCTTCGGAAAAAGGTAGGTAGCCCGATATTCAGGGGCAATATAAACATCAAAATCCCACGCTGCCCTGCCGGCCGGCAAGGGTATAAAGATGGCTCGCACTTCATCTTCAATATAGGAATGCAGCGAAAACCAGATACAACCAATAAATTCCTCATCCCTGGTCGCCGCAATACAGACGTACCCCTGAGCAAATCGATTGTCTATTACCTCCGACGGACGAGGCAATGCATCCAGCAAGGGTACGCGTTTGTTGATTATCTGAAACTGAAAGTTTTTACCTCTGTGGGCAGGTAACCTGGGGCTGGCAGATATTTTCTGGTTTACAAAAAGATAATAGTGCAACCTGATTCTTTTGCTTATTCCTGCGAGCAGTTTTGACAGGATGTACAGCAGCGAAACAGGCAGTCCCATTTCACGAACAAGTTTTTTACTTTTCTCGATTAACGAAATCATGGTGTGTTTGCAGAAATCATGGTGTGTTTGTTGAAATCATGGTGCGCTTGCTGAAATTATAGTATGTTTGCGAAACGTAACGCCGAACATGACACGATTTGCCGACCGGGATAAGTGCCGATCGCCCCGCAACTCCCAAGGATAACAGATCACCTGCATCCGGGTCGAGGGGCGGAACCACCCCCGAGTGCTGACCACCCTGAACAAAAAGCGATTTAATATCTGCCATACCCGAGGCAGGGGACTCCGTGATTTGGCCAATTGAATGATATTTTAGATTGATGATTTTGTCGTTGTTCGTTAGTCTAGCGCTGTGAACATCAAACAATGATAATTCTGTTTAAAGGATAACCTGATGAAAAAAATTTCCGCACTATTTGCCAGCGCAGTGCTCACACTGGGCATGGCAAATGTTCAAGCCGCCACACTGAAGATGGCTTATGACGCCGACCCCGTGTCTCTGGATCCTTACGAGCAATTGTCCGGCGGCACCTTGCAGTTGTCGCACATGACTTACGACCCCCTGCTCCGCTGGGACAGAAACCTGGGCTTTGAACCTCGTCTGGCTGAGAGCTGGGAGCGAATCGATGACAAAACCATGCGTTTCCACTTGCGCAAGGGCGTCAAGTTCCACAGTGGCAATGACTTTACAGCCAAAGATGTGGTCTTCACCTTTTATCGTTTAAAAGACTCACCGGACTTTAAAGGCGTTTTTGCTCCGTTTTCCGGCCTCAGGGTGATTGACGACTACACCATAGATTTTATTACTACCGAACCTTTTCCGCTGGTGCTGAACAATGTCACCTATATGTTTCCAATGGACAGCAAGTTCTTTACCGGTACCGATGAAAATGGCAAACCAAAGGATGAGCTCGTCAAGCATGGCAACTCCTTTGCCTCTCGCACCGTTTCAGGTACAGGCCCCTATACCATCACGCATCGGGAACAGGGTGTAAAGGTCGAGTTTGCACGTAACCCGAATTATTGGGACAAGAAGTCTCCCGGAAATGTAGATACCATCATTTTTACGCCGATCAAGGAAGCTCCGACACGTGTCGCAGCACTTTTGTCCGGCGGTGTTGACTTCGTCGCGCCGGTTCCGCCTATTGATCACGACCGTATCAAAAATAACAAGGACGTTGAACTGGTCACCATGGGTGGCACGCGCATCATCCTGTTCCAGTTGAACCAGGAACGCGTTGAAGCATTCAAAAACCCCAAGGTGCGCATGGCAATCAACTATGCCATCAACCAGGTGGGCATCGTGAAAAAGATCATGAAAAACTTCGCGACACCCGCTGCCCAGTTTTCGCCCAAAGGCTATCTGGGACATGACCCCGCCCTGAAGCCTCGCTATAACCTGAAAAAGGCCAGACAGTTGATGAAGGAAGCCGGTTACGAAAAAGGCTTTGGCGTTACCATGATGGCACCGAACAACCGCTATGTGAACGATGCCAAGATTGCCCAGGCAGTGGCGTCCATGTTATCCAAAATCGGGATCAGGGTTGACCTGAAAACCATGCCCAAAGCGCAATACTGGCCCGAGTTTGACAAACGTGCGGCGGACATAATGATGATCGGCTGGCACTCTGATACCGAAGACACCAACAACTTCTTTGAATTCCTGGCCGCTTGCCCCAATACTGAAACCGGCGCAGGTCAGTACAACAGTGCCAACTACTGCAACAAGAAAATTGACCAAATGATCGAACAGGCCAACTCCGAGATTGACCCGGAGAAACGCGCCAAAATCATGCAGGAAATGGAAAAAATAGCCTATGAAGACGCGGCATTTGTCCCTCTGCACTGGCAAAACCTGAGCTGGGGTGCCCGCAAAGGCGTCAATATTGCGCCCATCGTCAACGGTATGAACTTCCCGTACATTGGCGACCTGGTTATTGAATAACCGAAAATGAAGTCAGGGGCCTGGCTGCCAGCGGCATCCGGGCCTTTTTTCGTATTCGTACTACAAGCAGTTTGTCGCCAGTCTGTCAGTGACTGTTCTGATGGGTGAACTTTCCGTATTTCATCCGCTCATTCACCGCGATCAAACGGCAATTGCGCTGAACCCTGTTTGATTGTGGTTCGCAGCCCTGCTTGTATCACTGTGCAACCGGTAAATTCAAACCGGAATACAGAGGCCTGGAGATGTCACTTCTAGAAGTCAAGAATTTATGTATCGAGTATCCACTGCGGCATGGCACCCACAAAGCCGTTAGTGCATTATCCTTTACCGTTGAGCGTGGCGAAATAATTGGCGTTGTCGGCGAGTCCGGGGCAGGCAAGTCTACCGTCGGTAACGGCATTATTGATCTGCTTAGCCCGCCGGGTGTCGTTGCAGATGGTGAGGTGTACCTTGAAGGTGAGCTGATCTCCGGCCTGGGGCCTGAGGCCATTCGCAGGGTGCGCGGTTCCAAAATCGGGTTTATTTTCCAGGACCCCATGACATCGCTCAACCCTCTGTTCACGGTAGAGCACCAGATCAAGGAAACCATTCATGCCAATATGGACGTTTCTGATCAGGAAGCCTATGACCGTTCACTTGAATTGATGCGCCAGGTCGGCATTCCGCAACCCGAGAATCGCCTGAAACAGTTTCCCCACCAGCTTTCCGGCGGCATGCGCCAGCGGGCAGTCATTGCCATCGCCCTGTCAGCCGAACCCTCACTGATTATTGCGGATGAACCCACCACAGCACTGGATGTGTCGATTCAGGATCAGATTCTGACACTGATTCGTCGATTGTGTGTTGACCACAACGTCGGCTGCATGCTGGTCACCCACGATATGGGCGTGGTATCGAACGTGACGGATCGTGTCGCTGTGATGTATCAGGGTCAACTGGTGGAAATCGGCCCGACCGACAAGGTGCTAAAGACACCGGAGCACCAATATACCAAAAGCCTGATATCCGCTGTGCCACGCTCTGATATCAAGCTGGATCGTTTTCCCCTGGTTACCTACATTGAAGATGCCCAGGAGATGCAGAAGCTGGATGTCAAAAACCACTGGCTCGGTCAGAGCCAGGATCAGCGGGCATACGAAGGGTCTTTGCTGCGCGTTGAGGATATCAGTTTGCGGTTTGTTACCAAAAACTCCATTTTTCCGAGTCAGCGGGAGTATGTACAGGCTTCCAACCACGTCAGCTTTACCGTAGAGGAAGGCGAAACCTTTGGCCTGGTCGGTGAATCCGGATCGGGCAAATCAACCATTGCCCGCGTAATTGCGGGCCTGTTTGAGCCCAATGAAGGCAAAATAATCTTTGAAGGCATTGACCTGACTTCATTACGCTCAGATCAGGAGCGCCGACCGTTTCGCAGGCAAATGCAGATGGTATTCCAGAATCCCTACACCTCGATGAATCCTCGTATGAAGATTATGGATATCATTGCCGAGCCCATACGTTTTCACCACCTGGCAGACAGCGAGGCGCAAACCCGGCAAATTGTCAATGATTTGCTGGATCATGTCGGTCTGGGCACTGCCGCCGGTGTAAAATACCCGCACGAGTTTTCCGGCGGACAACGGCAAAGAATTTCCATTGCCCGGGCTTTGGCCACACGCCCGCGATTGCTGATTTGTGATGAACCGACTTCGGCACTGGACGTTTCAGTACAGGCACAAATTCTCAACCTGCTAAAGGATCTCCAGGATGAACTGAACCTGACCATGATGTTTATCAGCCATGACCTGCCGGTCATTCGCCAGATGTGTGACCGGATTGGTGTAATGAAAATGGGTACCCTGCTGGAAGTGGCCGAGACCGAGGCGCTGTTCGAACACCCTCAACATGAATACAGTCAGCAACTCATTTCCTTTATGCCGGAATTTACCGGATTAAAAGAAGATATAGCATAATTTAAGGGGCAAGAAGTGTTTTCGTTTCTGTTCAGACGTACCGTTCAAGCTGTGGTGGTAATGCTGGTTATCAGTGTTATCGCATTTTCAATACAGGATAATCTGGGTGACCCGCTCCGGGAAATGGTGGGCGTTTCTGTTTCCGAGGCAGAAAGAGAAAGGCTCAGGGATGAAATGGGGCTCAATGATCCGTTTTTTGAAAAGTATACGCGCTTTTTGTCTGGCGCACTTCACGGAGATTTGGGCACCTCCTACTTTTTCAAGCGGCCCGCACTGGATGTCATTCTTGACAAACTGGGCGCGACCCTGGAACTGGTGTTTGGCGCTACCCTGATCATTATCGTGTTTTCCATTCCTTTGGGGGTCTACTCAGCCGTTCACCCCAATACGTTTTTGACCAAAGTGATTATGGCCCTCAGCAGCATCGGCATATCCATTCCGGTCTTTTTGACTGCAATCGGGCTGACCTATATATTCTCCATCCACCTTGGATGGATGCCGTCATTCGGGCGCGGCGACCCTGGTACCTTTTTGGGTTTTGAATCCGGTTATTTTTCATTTGACGGCCTGAAACACCTGGTTTTGCCCTGTATCGCCCTGTCGTCCATCATGTTACCCCTCTTTATTCGCCTGGTTCGTTCCGAGATGCTGGAAGTATTGAGTTCCGAATACATCAAGTTCGCCAAAGCCAAAGGCCTGGAACTCAACAAGGTGTACTACCAGCATGCGCTGAAAAACACCATGCTGCCCGTGTTGACTGTAGGTGGAGTACAGATAGGCACCATGGTAGCCTACACCATTTTAACCGAGCGTGTGTTCCAGTGGCCGGGAATGGGTTTTCTGTTCCTGGAAGCGGTTAACCGGGTGGATACCCCTCTGATTACCGCCTATGTCATTTTTGTCGGCTTTATTTTCGTAGTCACCAATACCATTGTTGACCTGCTGTACGGGCTGATTAACCCGACAGTCAACCTGTTAGGCAAAGGAGCATAATTATGGCGAATCAAACTGTTACCGCTCCCGAAGCCCCCGGCACCTGGCAACGCTTCAGGCAATCGGATTTTTTATATCACTTTAAACGCGACAAGGTCGCAATGTTCAGCTTTGCTGTCTTTCTCGCATTTCTTGTTCTGTCGATCCTGGCACCGGTCATTGCACCGACTGACCCCTACGACAAAATGTCCATAGACATTATGGATTCGGAGATTCCTCCGGTATGGCTCGAAGAGTCTGATCCGAGGTTTGTTCTGGGTACAGATGAACAGGGCCGGGATATCCTGTCGACCATACTGTACGGTTCCCGCCTGTCTTTGACCATTGGCTTTCTGGCCGTCGGCCTGCAGTTGTTCCTGGGGATAGTGATTGGCCTGTCTGCCGGGTATTTCGGAGGCCGCCTGGATGGGGTTCTGATGCGTCTGGCCGATGTGCAGCTGTCATTTTCCACCTTGATGGTAGCCATCATTATTTCAGCCGTCTTTAAAGCCGCCTTTGGCAATGAATTCTTCAGTCAATACGCGGTGGTCATGCTGGTGGTCGTCATTGGCGTCGCCGAGTGGCCCCAGTATGCCCGAACCATTCGTGCTTCTGTGCTGGCAGAAAAGAAAAAAGAGTACGTCGAGGCTGCCAGAGTCATCGGATTCAAGGCACCACGCATTATGTTCCGGCACATTTTGCCGAACTGCCTGTCACCCATTCTGGTTATCTCCACCGTACAGGTGGCCAATGCCATTATGTCGGAAGCCGCACTGTCCTTTTTGGGGCTGGGTTTGCCCGTGGATCAACCCTCGCTGGGTGCCCTGATCAACACCGGGTTTGAATATGTATTCTCCGGCAAATGGTGGATCATCGTCTTCCCTGGCCTGGTACTGGTGACTTTGGTACTGGTGATCAATCTTCTGGGTGACTGGCTCAGGGACGTTTTCAACCCGAAGGTTTACAAAGGCTGAACCCTGTATCAATATCAGCAGATCGTTAACCATCGCGTCGGCACCGGATACAGGTGACAGCGTCACTCTTTCCAAAGAGTGGCCGACGCGATGGTTTGAGCCTTACTCTTCTGATGCGGCTTCAATAATCTGTTTCAACCGCTCCACCAGATACAACGGCAGTGAATACAGGGAATAGCGTACAGATTCAGTCTGTTTATTCCGGGAAATCGTCGCCTGGACATCCGTCACCGATGGCAGGGACGCATCAAACCTCACAGCCAGACTCGTCGGTTTTTGACCCATAACCTGCTGGCCACCTGCAAGCTGTTTCTCACCAACAAATTGATGAAGCGATTTCATACTGCCGGTTGCACCGGATTTCACTTCAATCGGTACCACCCTTCCCGACAAGGCCAGGACATAATCTACCTCGGCATTCGATGACCGCCCCTCCCTTAACCAGTAAGTCAACTCCCTGTTTGGCGTATCAGCCAGCAAGGCCTGTAAATGCTGACCAATAAACTGCTCGGCAATCGCACCCTCATTGACCAGCCTTTGCTCGTCCATCTGCAAGATAGATTGACCATTAAGGCCGCAAACGGCGTTCATCAACCCCACATCCAGAAATAACAGCTTATAGGTTTTTTCATTCAGACTCGCCTGTAATGGCAAACCGGAGCAATGGCTATGAACCACTTTGCTCGCCACCCGGGCCATACACAACAGCTCCAGGTCTTTTTTCAGGGTGGCAGTCTGTTCATCGCGCGAAATATTGCTGTACTTCACTTTGGCACCTGCGTTTCTGGCCACAAAGTTAAACACAGTCAACATGCGGTTCAAATTACGCCGACTACCGTATTTGGGAAAATCCTCTCGACAGGTATCAATAATCGAGTTATGCACCTCGCTCACCGCCTGCAAACTGCCCGTTTCCACAAAAGCCGCCACTGCCTCTGGCATTCCACCAACGAAATAGTATTGACGCAAGAGTTGCAACAGGCGCTGATGGGCAAGAGCAGGAATAGCATCATGCAGTGAATATCCAGTGACAATCTGATACAGCTTTTTCTCTCCCAGAGCCAGCAAAAATTCCGAGAATGTCATGGGCCCCATGTGCAGGTATTGCACTCGCCCGACCGGCATGGAGAACTTGTGATCTGATAAAGCGAACTCCAGCAACGAGCCGGCACCAATCAATGGCAGTTGCGGCAACTCTTCATGGAAATAGCGCAAAGCCGGAATGGCTTGCACCGCTGCCTGAATCTCATCCAGAAACAATAACGAAGTGTCCCGGCGTTCCGGCATACGCGGCAGCATTTCAATGGAATTGATAATCTGCTTCGGATCATTACTCGCGAACACCTCACCCAACCCTGAAAACCGCTCAAGGTTGACATTCATTAGAGGCAGCGATTGCTCTTGAGCAAACATCTCTACCAAAGTGGATTTACCAACCTGCCTCGCTCCCCGGATTATCAGCGGTTTGCGATTTTTACTGTTAAGCCACCTGACCAGAAATTCATGCTGTTGACGGTACATAGCGATCAAACCCATGATGTTGTATTTGCACCAAGTATAACAGAAGAACTCTCATATTATGATTTTACAGGTCTGTTTTAATATCATGGTTATGATTTTACGGGCCTGTTTTAATGGCATGATTATGATTTTGCAGGCCTGTTTTGATAGTATCAATAGTATTTCATGGGGCAGGGTGAGAAAGGTCAGGTATCCACTGACCAAAAATCTGTCTGATCATAAGGAAATCACCAGGAATTTTCTGTATATTTCGGACTTGACCCCATTCACCTGCATCAGAGATAAAAAAGGCAGCTATCCCATGCATGAAGAAGTACAGGATTACTACGGAAAAACACTGAACAGCTCGGACGACCTGCAAACCAGCGCCTGCTGCACCGCTGAGCCGCCAACACCCCGACTGAAAAGCGTGTTGGCAAAAATCCATGATGAAGTCATGTCCCGCTACTACGGCTGCGGCCTGATCGCGCCGGATCAACTGGCCGGGGCACATATTCTCGATCTGGGCAGCGGAGCCGGTCGTGATTGTTACGCGTTGAGTGCGCTTGTCGGGGAATCCGGCTCGGTCACCGGCGTCGATATGACACCCGAACAACTGGCGGTGGCCAACCGGCATATTGCCTATCACCAGAAAGCCTTCGGCTTCAGCAAACCGAATGTGCGTTTTCTTGAAGGCTACCTGGAAAAACTCGATGAACTGGATCTGGCAGAAAACCGGTTCGATATTATCGTCTCCAACTGCGTGCTGAACCTGTGTACCGACAAACAGGCCGTATTTAACCACGCTTATCGCCTGCTCAAGCCTGGTGGAGAAATGTACTTTTCCGATGTCTATGCGGATCGGCGCGTACCCGACGAGCTTGCCAAAGACCCCGTACTCTACGGCGAATGCCTGTCTGGTGCCCTGTACTGGAACGACTTTCTGAACATAGCCAAAAAAGCCGGTTTCACTGATCCGAGACTGGTTGAAGATCGCCCGCTGACTGTCGACAATCCGAAAATCGAAGAAAAACTTGGCAATATCGGCTTCTACTCGGCCACCTACCGGCTGTTCAAGATTGCCGACCTTGAGCCACAGTGTGAAGATTATGGTCAGGCGGTGCGCTACAAGGGCACCCTGGAAGGTTCCCCTGATGCCTTTGTTCTGGACAACCACCATATTATCGAAACCGGTCGGATATTCCCGGTCTGCGGCAATACCTGGCGAATGCTGAACGAAACCCGCTTCAGGGAGCACTTCGATTTTTACGGCGACTGGAGCACCCATTACGGTATTTTCGAAGGCTGCGGAACCGATATTCCCTTTGGTCAATCCATCCTGACCGATTCTGGAGATCACGGCGGCGGGTGTTGCTGACGCACGCTACCCAACGGCTACCACGGGGGCACCTGTGACAGGAGGCCAGAGGCATCTGCCGGGCATTGTAACAGCCGGGGCTGGCAAGTTACCCCGGCTTACAGACGAAATGATGAAATCAGCTCACTCAACTGCTGATTCTCGGTAAACAGGACAGACGCCTCTTCTTCAGCCTTCTGTGCATGCTGCCGGATAACCGTTGCCAGCTCGTTCAGCCGGGTAATGGAATGACTGATACCTTTGGACACATCCGTTTGCTGAATGGTCATTTCGGAAATACTGCTCAATCGCCCGTTAATTTCCAGGATCATGCTCTGAATTTCCTCGCTGGCCTTTTTTGACTCCAGCATCAGGGAAGCACCATCCTTGACTTGCTGATCACTCTGATGAATCACGTCAACCGTTGCATTGGTCACCTGTTTCAAATCAGACAGCATGCTCTCGATCTGTGACGTTGAATCCTGGGTCTTTTTCGCCAGTGTTCGAACCTCATCGGCGACCACCGCAAACCCGCGCCCCTGTTCCCCTGCTCGTGCCGCCTCGATCGCGGCATTCAATGCCAGCAGATTCGTCTGCTCTGCAATCCCTTTGATCACGTCCAGTATGGATTCTATCTCCACGCTTTGCTCTGCAAGCCTGGATATGGATTGCGTTGAGTTCAGCATGCTGTTTTCAACATCGTTAAATAACCGGCTTACCTTCAAGGTTCGCGCAGTTTCGATATTAACTTTCTCGGATATCGTATCCGCAGACGCGGACGTTTGACTTAACTCACCAGAAACATCAGACAAGGTGCTCACCAGCTTCTCGGAAGAAACCGATACATCTCCCATATCAACGGCTTGCCGGGAAGACAGCCGGCTGATGGAGCTGGCAGATTCTTTGGTCGAATCCACCACGCTCTGCACGGTATTCCCCGCTTCCTTTACTTTTAACAGGGTATCGCGCAGGTACAACACGCTCCCGTTTAGCGAACGAGCCATCTTTCCGGTTTCATCCTGAGTATCAACGTGACAGGTCCGGCTCAAATCGCCTTGCTTGAGATTGTCCGTGGCCGCCATCACTTTCCTGATCCGGTCGACAATCACATTGCTTATCCACCAGGAAATTCCGCACGACACAACGATAGTAACCCCCAGGCACAGGAGTAAAAACGTTTGACTCAGACTTTGAGTTTCTGAAATTCTGTGGCCTGCTCGCTCCAACTGGTCGTAAGCGGATGCCTTGACAGGATCAAACCGGGGCCATATTTTCTCCGAAACAGGCTTCAGACGATCGAGATAAATGGAATAAATACGCTCCCTGTTTTTATCCATAACCGCTTTGCTGTAAGCATACCAGGCACTGATATACTCATCTGAGGTATCCAGCATTTCCTTCAATTGATTAGGGTCAACTTTGGAGTACTGTCTGATCAGGTTGAAAATACCTGCTTTCCTTGACACGTACTCTTCCAACAGACGAAAAGAGTCTTTCACTTGCCTGTCATTGTTAAAATGCACTCCGGCTTCCACTTCCCGAGCCTCCAGTGCAATACCCAGCAGGCTTTTCTCCAGATTTAAAATGGCATCAAGTAAGACAACATCCTCCTCCTGGATGCGTTCGTTTAAACGATGAATATTTTCCTGCTGAATCAAAGAAAACACAGCCGTCACAGCGAAGAGCCCAACGACCGATAAAAAGCCGAACAGCAGCTTCTTGCGGATTGGCAAATCTGACAATAATCCCATAGCGCGCAGTACCCCCAGCTAAAACAAGTCCGGAGATTTCAAAACCGGATGAAGATGAATCGTATGGCTGAACTGAACAGTATGGTTGAAAATGGCGACATTGCAAAATGCCGCCTGCGTCAACGTATAAAAACCCTGTTTCTTCCCTTGTTTTTCGCTTCATACAAGGCATCATCAGCCCTTTTTATGATCTGATCTACCGTATCTTCGGGTTGGAACTGTGTGGCACCGATACTGATGGTCTGCGGGCCTGCCTTATCAATAGGGTACCTGCTGATCATCACCCTTATCTTTTCCAGCAGCCCCTTCATCGCTTCGGAGGTAGCTTGAGGAAGTATCAGGACAAACTCTTCCCCCCCCCATCTTCCAAAAATATCCGAACACCTGATACTGGTTTTTATCAGAGTGGCTATTTCCTTTAAGGCAATATCTCCAACCAGATGACCATGATTGTCATTGATTCTTTTAAAATGATCGACGTCCAGAATAGCGAACCCGAATGTTTTGTTATACCTCCTGCATTCGTCCATTTGATGACGAAGAAAATAATCCAGTCGTGACCTGTTGAAAACCCCCGTCAGCTTGTCCGTAGAGGCCAACTGTTCAAGCTTTTCCTTGGTTTCTTCCAGTTCTTTGTTGGCCTGATTCAACTCTTCAATCACCTTGGTCGAAAGTGCGGTTAACGCTTCCAGCACCAAAAAACTTTTGTTGCTAAAAGTGTTTTTTTCAAGCTCATCCTTCGTGCTCTGTGGCACGACCAGGGGTTCGATGTCTGCTCTTTCTTTCTCTCTCAGCCCCAATATGGTCAGAGTGATATTCAAGAGTGCGCTTTTATTGTTATGTGAAAAAAATTCCCCATAGGTAAAAAAACCGCAAACGGGCGCAATTTCAGCCAGAGGCTCAATCTCGCTCATCACTCTGGATTGCAGAAAGGACTTTCTGCTTGCACAATTATAGACAAATACGACTTCCGGCTGATGCTCCCGGTATTCCATTGCTTTTTTGCTCGTATTTCTGGTAATCAGGTCGACGTTTCCAAATGCCAGCCTCACCCTGTCACCAACTTCAAGGTTTCCGGTCATCAATAATGAACCATCATCAAAAAGATCGACAAATGTGCGACACACCTCCGTGCCATCATCAGCTATTTTTAACAAGGGAAATTCGGTAGCTGAATACGGCAGGTTTCCCCCGACCTTGTCGCCCAAATACTTCCTGTAAACGTCACTTGCCGGGATGCCGTTTATCTCGTAAAGGCGTTTTTTATCTACTTTTGTAATGGTCATCAATTGACCGACAGGTTGCCAATTCAATCGATAATCGGTAAATAACTCCAGTATTTCACTGTTTAACGATGCCGCGACGCAGCCCCTTGTGTAGATGTGTTGTTTCCCGAAGACACAGGTTTTTACAAATGTGCCATCGTCTCCGGCCAGCCCCCCGGATATGGGTATCGTCCTGTTTACCGAACTGATTCCATCAACCAGATCACTGCCATTCGTAGACAGGCCATCAGCAAACACCAGAAGTGATTTGGTATTCGGCCCTATCAGTGCCCTGGCGACATTGACACCCAGGGCATAATCATCGTTACAATTGTCAAAGCAGGAATAATCCACTGTAGTGTGTTCAAACTGAACAATGGAAACCAGGATAGTGTTTTCATTCGCACTTGAACCGACTATTTCACCGGCTGTTGTTGTGCCAACGAAAGATGCATCGGGATTAATCCTTGCGAAGATTGACTGGATTTGTCGGATTTCAGCTTCTGCGGTTAAACCTGAAAAAACCTGAATCAGTGTTTTTGCAACGTCCAGATTCGTTAAGTCCAGGTTATCGGATAAATCCTTCAAGCTTATGAAGCTTCGGTTGGCAACCTTCATAAGTATCTTCCCCGTTCACCACTCTTATTCACCTAGTCTAGACGTAAAAGAAGGCTTTCGCCCAAAGAAATCGTATTACCTGCCCGTTTCTATCCCCTTCGGAAAAATGCCCCGCCGAGACGGAAGCAGTGACTACCGTTTCCTGTTCAAACCGGCGTAAAAGCCGCCTCTGGCCTGGTGCCGGGCCTTGCCAATACCGGCACCCGTACCGGATCGGGCTGATCGCCAGTCAGTTGCAACAAGTCACCTCTAACAAGTCACCTGTTACAACCTTGAGACAATCTGTCAGTCTACATTGTGGCGCGACCTGTAACTTTTTCTTTCCCCTTCCGCTTCGATAATGGTGAACACCAGCTGAAATGTTCTGGCTTCACTGAACTCATTAATAAACTTGGGGAAAGCGAGCTTCACATTTTTCTGTCCACCGGCATCGATACTGTCTCCGCTAAAGCTGAAACCACTCGCGTCGATTCCTGTAGCTACCAGCCTGCCATTTCTGTCAAACAAGCCGATACCGACTTCGGTGGTCACCCTCTCAGGTGTCCGGTTTTGCAAAATCAGGAAGGCTTCCAGTTTGTTTTTATCAAAAAACACCGAGCTTAATCTGACTCCGTTAACTTCCAGATCGAGATCAATGGGCCGCTGGACTCCAAGCTGTTTGGTTATCGTTTTCGAGGCGACCACCTGGTAGCCATCTCCGGCAAGAGACAGTGGGCTGGCCAACAAGGAAAAAACAAACAAAAAAGAGGTAAAGACAAAAGAAAAACGCACGTGAAGCATGACAATATAATCCTTTATATGATTGAAATGAGAAAATAATAAAAACAGGGAAACAAGACCGAACCTGTTTCGAAACAGAACCACAGCCACCACTTCCCATCCCTTTAAATGGCGGGTCGCATTTTAACACCCTTGTTGTTCAAAAAACACAGCGCCCGCCACGGGATGTCATTTTTTTGAAACCCGGTGACAGGCGCAACCTGCGAACGGCAGCGGGGCATGTGCCGGTCAACTGGTACCGGACACTTTGAAACGGTGGGTGATCTGACTTAATTCATCGGCCAGACGTGCCAGATCCGTGCAGGCCTCCGACGTTTCCTGCGACCCTTGCGATGTCGTTTCAGCCACCTCACTGATGCTTGAAATATTGGCACTCATTTCATTGGCGACAGAGGCTTGCTGCGATGCGGTTGTCGCAATACTGGCACTGGTATTTTTTATCGCGCCGACGCTGTCATTGATTACATTCAGGCACTCGGCCACTTCCGATATTCGCTCGACACTGGTTTGTGCCTTTTCACGGCCAACCCCCATTACCGATACCGCATTTCGTGAGCAAACCTGCAAACGATCGACCATGGCTTCAATTTCTTCAACGGAGTTCTGGGTACGCTTTGCCAGCGTTCGCACTTCGTCGGCAACCACGGCAAACCCGCGACCCTGTTCACCCGCCCTGGCCGCCTCAATGGCCGCATTCAGCGCAAGCAAATTGGTTTGCTCGGCAATGCCACGAATCACATCCAGGATAGTGCCAATATTCTCACAATCTTTCTCCAGCCCGTTAATCACCTGGGAAGCTCTTTCCACCTCCTCGGCCAAACCGTTGATGGCTGATTTGGTACTGCTGACCACCTGGTGACCTTTTTCTGCTTCACTATGTGCATGTTCTGTCGATGTTGCCGCGCTTTCGGTATTGCCGGACACTTCGTTGACGGAAACCGACATTTCCTCCATCGCGGATGCAATCACATCAATCTCTTTATGCTGTCTGGTCACATTGTCACTGGTTTTTGACGAAATCGCTGAAAGCTGGTCAGAACCCGTGACCAACTTCTCGACCAACTGCAGTACATCGTTCATACTGGTTTCAACGATGGACAGCATCTCGTTAAAGGACGCGGCCATTACTCCCAGCTCGTTGTCCCCCATTTCCGGTGCACGCTGAGTCAGATCCTTACTATCCGCCACTTTCTTCATTACCCTCTGCAACGACGATACCTGGCGATTGATGGAGTTGGACAAAAGTACAATTACCCCCAGCATCAATAACAAAACACCACCAACAAAGATAACGGCATGCATCGCCAGTTGATTGTATTTGGTATTGATATCGTCGACATAGGTACCCGCTCCAACGACCCAGTCCCAGGGTGCAAAACCCTTGACGTAAGCGATTTTATCGAGCGGTTGATCACCACCGGGTCGAGTCCATTGATATTTCACAAACCCCTGGCCACTTCGTTTCACCTCGTTGACCATCTCGACAAAGATGGCTTTACCGTTAGGATCCTTGACCGCGCTGACATCCCGACCCTTCATCTCGGGGTGATGAGGATTCATCACAACTTTGGGGTACATATCACTGATAAAAATATACTGGTCGCCGCCATAACGTATTGTCTTTAACGCCTCAATGGCTTCGTGCCTGGCCTGGTCTTCGGTTAGCACGCCGTCCCGGTAATCCTGGTAAAAATGCTCAACCGCAGAAAAAGCCACTTCCAAAGCATACCGGGAATTCAACTTGCCTTGTTCAAACAGCTCTGTCTTGAGGGATGACAAAAACATCAATTGCATCATTGCCATGGCAAACACCACAACGGCAAGAATCAACATAAGTTTCTTTTTAATGCTCAGCTTGTTGAGATAATCAGACATTGAATGGGTACCACCTGTAAAATAGAGAAAAATACAAACCCTCTTTAAAGCGTAGAAGCCATCAAAGACCTTTTCAACCCGATATTACCTTTCCCCCGCAATTATTCGGGTAATAACAAACAGATCCGGATTGACGCTCATTCCTTCGTCGGGAGCCGCTACGAGTCGCGTGTTCAGGCTGCACCGGAAGGCGATCGGCAAACAGGAAATGAGGGGCAGGCGCAGTTAAACCAATGGAGGCTGTTCATATGATGACAAATTTGGATATACTCTGGTGACTCATGTCAAAAAATCTCAAAGGGCAGCTATTCGCGCCAGACTCGTTACAGAAGGTTACCCGAGGAAAATTCAATGAAACTGGTATTATCCGTTACAACAGCACCTGACGGGTGCGGCATGGAAGGGCAAAAAGAAGATTTTTCCGAATCGGGCGGCTCGTTTGGCCGGGGGCCAGCCAATCAATGGATTCTTCCGGACCCAAGTCGTCATGTTTCATCCGTACATGGCCGTGTCACCTGGGATTCCGGTAAGTTCTATATTGAGGATACGAGCACGAATGGCACTTACCTCAACAACGAAGAATTTCCCGTCGGGCCTGGCAACAAGCGTGAGCTGGTGTCTGGTGACATTCTGGTGTTTGGCGACTATACGCTCCAGGCCGAGCTGATTACCGAGCCCAGCCAACCTGTTGCGTCGGATGAAACCCTTGGCTTTGCCCTGGCCCCGGCTGACTCTTCCGCTCCTGCCGAAGCCTCATTCGACGACCTGGATCGGTGGCTCGACCCGGTTACCACGTCGGATATTTCTTCCAAACCGGCCATCACCCCGTCGGCAGGAATCGACAACCGGAAAGGCACCGATGTTTTTAGCGACCTGCAACACACACCGGAAAGCCTGGACCCGCTTGATGTCCTGTCAGGCAAGGGGTCAAAACCGGATAACCCCGACTTTTCCCTTCACGACCTGAACCGGGGCGACCAGCCCTCGCAGAGTGCGAATTCAGACCATATCAACCTGCCCGATATTCCGGGTGACGACAGCCTGTTTGGCAGCATTTCCGTGAAAGAACCAAAATCGGAAGTTGAACAGGGAACAGACGACCCTCTCGCTGCACTCTCCTCTTCCACTTCTGGCCAGGCCTCCCCCCTGTCCGGCCCGACACCATCTTCTGACGCACAAAAACCGGACATGGGAAACCTGAATGATCTCCTTGAACCGAAAGACAACCCCTTGTCAGAGACGAAAGGCCGGGATAATGACAATATGTCCACTGCAAAGACGACCGCATTCGATGCTGGCGAGGCTGACGACCCACTCCCGGCAACGCCCAGACCCGACAGTGCTTCGGGCCAGCCGGACGCCGAACCGCACTCCCACTCATCCGGACACGCTTCTGTCCCGAACGACGAGCCGAGTGACTTCCTCGGCTCCGCTGCAGACAAAAAAACCAACCTGACTTCAGACTCTGATGAAAAGCCGATAACGGCAAAAGATGTTTTGTCTGACGTCAACCTCGCCTGCAATGAAAAACTGATTAGCGCAGACAGTTTTTTTGGTTCCGGGATTCCCGCACCTGATTCTCCTTCCCCCCGGATACAGGGAAAGGCAACACAAGGAAAAACACCGATTTTTAAAGGAAAGCAAGGGCGCGCAGCCGGTCAACCAGGTTCTCCCGGCCAGCCTGGTTACCTGAAAAAAAACAGAGAGGCCGGGCAGGCGCCCGCAATCACCCTCGCGGCCAAATTAGGCTTGAACACGCTATCTGACGCACAGTTGAATGCGCTTCCTGCCACAGTTGCCAAAGTAGTCAGAGCAACGGTAGAAGGCCTGATCACGGCATTGAGGGCACGGAACCAGATCAAGAGTGAACTGCGAATGTCCATGACAATGATTCAGCCTGCCGAAAACAACCCGTTAAAATTTTCCATCACTCCCGAGGATGCCCTGGAAGCCATGTTTGCGAAAACCGGGACAGCCTACTTGCCGGCCACGGAAGCAATAAACGACAGCTTTGCTGATCTGGCTGATCACCAGATCGCGCTGTTCGATGCCATGCAGGAGGCATACAACGAGATGGTCAATAACTTCGACCCGGCGATTCTTGAAGAAAAAATTGGCAGCCCCAAAAGCAGAGGCTTCCCGGGTTTCAGAAAGGGACAGAACTGGGAAAATTACAAGAAATACTACAAAGACCTGGTTGCCGACAAGGAAAGCAGCTTTAAAAATCTGTTCGGGGAAGTTTTTACCGAGGCCTACGAGAGAAGAATGAACGAACTGAAAACCAACCGTAAACGGTAAACGCCCGACAAATTAAACACTCAACAATGTGAGCATAATCATCTACTATTTATTAGTATAGTGATCAGATAGTTATCAGATTTGATTATAAAGCCGGGTCGTTACCAGGAACGAACGGCGTCGCCCAATGCATCAAAATTAACCGTCCAGAGGGATTTATGCAAAACTCAGCAACCAATACATTACCCGAAAGAAATACAGCCCTTTCAACCATCAATGCCCTGTTTCGGTGGACGAAAACTGCCAGACCCTTCAAAAAGCTGGCAATTTTATTCAGTTGCGCAATGCTTTTATCAAGTTGCGCGTCTTTCCAGTTTGACACCAATGCCCGCTTGAAGTTTGTCATATCAGAAGCCGTCAACCCTGACTCCAACGGGCGCCCTTCCCCCGTTGTCATCAACCTTCTTTTTCTTAACAGTAACCGCCAGTTTGCACAGGAAGACCTGATTTCCCTGATGCAGGATGCTGAAGAAAGGCTGGGAAAAGACCTGATTAACATGATCCGGCTGAAAGAGTTCATCCCGGGAGAGGTGCGCACAGAGAGTTTTGACCAGCTGGCACCGGAAATAACGCATATCGGAATTGTGACCGAATACATACAGTATCAGGATGCGGATGCCAAGCAGTTGATCGAGATTTCACCCGAGTCAGACAATGACTATATAGTGCGTGTCAACAAGCTTTCGATGTCATTAAAAGCACTCTAGCACTCTGACTCCCGACCGGGAAAGACACGCCTGGTACAGGCATGTGTTTTACAAAAAACACTGAACAGGCAAAAAACCGGTGGCCGGAGAAAAGGCAAACATCCGGTATAAACCGGGGTTTCAGTGCAAACCAGGCGCAAGTATAAACCAAAATTGAAAGAAAGCGCGCCACTTTCAATTCGGGGACAAGGTCATGTCAACAGGCAACAAGGTGGTCTGGTCTGAGGGAATGTTTCTCAGGCCTCAGCATTTTCAACAGCAGGATCGTTACTTTGAAACCCTGTTGCAAGGGAGGATTCAAGGCCTGTGCAACTATCAATGGGGTTTTCAGGAGCTTGAACTGGACAGTCAACTGCTGAAGCTTGGCAAAATCGCCATCAACCGCTGCAAGGCCATACTGCCAGATGGAACCCCTGTTCAGATTCCTGATGTCGATACAGGTCTGCAGGCCAGAGATATTCCGCCAGGCACTTTGGGACAAACCCTGTACCTGGGGCTGCCCGTTCGAAGAGCCGGGGTGGTCGATGTTCAGGTGGGCGAAGCAAGCCAGGGAATAACCCGCTTTAAATCACTGGACAAACATGTGATCGACAATGTAACAGGAGAAGGTGATGAAGGTGCCATTCAAGTGGGGGAACTGCAACTCAGGTTGCTTTTGGAAAATGAAGACCGCAGCGGGTTCGTCACTCTTGGAGTAGCAAGAATCAGGGAGTGCACCGAAGATAACACCATTATTCTTGACGAAAACCATATCCCTCCCCTGCTTAACATACAAATCAACCCGGTCTGCTCCGGCTTTCTGAAAGAGTTTTCAGGTTTGATTCATCAACGAGCTGAAACCCTGGCCGCACGCATGAAAGACAGTGGCAGAGGTGGTTCGGCAGAGATAAATGACTACCTGCTGCTGCAATTGCTGAACCGATTGCAGCCTGCTGCCGAATTTCTGCTTTCGGCACCGCTGCTTCACCCTTATGCCCTCTACTACGAGTTGATTCAGATGGCAGGCGAACTGGCCACCTTCACCAACCCCGGTCGGCGCCCACCGGCTTTTGCCACCTATCTGCACGACCAACTCGAAAAAGTATATTCTCCGCTTCTTCAGGAACTGAGAAGAAGCCTGAGCACAGTGCTGGAACAATCGGCCATTTCTCTGGAGTTGGTAGAAAGGAAATATGGCATACGCGTCTCCCCCATATCCGATCGAAAACTGTTGCAAAATGCTTCATTTATCCTTGCAGTCAAGGCCAACATACGCTCGGACAAGGTTCGGAGCAGCTTCCCGACCCAGGTGAAAATTGGCCCCGTCGAGCAAATACGCGAACTGATTAACGCCCAGTTACCGGGCATTTCATTACAGGCAATGCCTGTCGCACCACGTCAAATTCCATATCACTCAGGGTTTACCTACTTTCAACTGGACAGAAGCAGCGAGTATTGGCAAGCCATGTCGAGGTCTGGCGGGTTCGCGGTGCACGTTGCCGGAGAATTTCCCGGATTGGAAATGGAGTTCTGGGCAATCAGAGACTAGGACATTCACATGCAAGATGATGACAAAACCGTAATTGGCCCCGGCGTGGGCGGAGGCGACCGAACATTAATCATACCGACACCCGGACGAAACCAGAGGCAGGCACCAAGAAGACGGGAGCAGGAACCCCGTCTGCGCTCACCCTCAAGGCATGGCCAGGCAGGGCTCGCGCCCCGGGTACCAATAGACAACTCGGAAAGCGACAACCTGACGGGCCTTAACAAAACAACGGCGGCCGCTTCCACCCTTCTCGCCTTGCTGTCAGAGTTACGCAACCTGACTCGACATAACGATGTAAATGGCCTGCGCAATCAGCTCATTCACGAACTCAGACTGTATGACAGCCATTTGCGTGAAATAGACACCCCCAATGAAATTATCGTGTCTGCACGTTATTGCCTGTGTACCGCGCTGGACGAGGCCATCCTGAATACTCCGTGGGGAACAGAGTCCGGCTGGGCGCAGCACTCCATGTTGAGCACCTTCCACAATGAAACCTTTGGCGGTGAAAAGTTTTTTATGATTCTGTCTCGCCTGCTGGAGGCACCAGCCAGGTATATTAATGCACTTGAGTTACTATACCTGATCCTGGCCCAGGGTTTTTCAGGTAAATACCGGCTTGACCGGCGCGGTCATCTTCAACTGGAACAGATTAAAGACAATCTGTATCAGTCCATTGCAAGGGTTCGTGGTGAATTTGAGCGGGATCTGTCGCCCAGGTGGCGGGGAGTGGAACTGGAAGAAAAGCATGTTTCCGACTACATTCCACTCTGGGTTTACATGAGTGTATTCCTGTTTATTCTGGTGGCTACCTATGCCGGGTTCCGGCTTTGGCAAAATCAGACTACGGAACCTGTCGCGACCCGTCTGGAACAAATAGCCTCTCTCGCAACGGAGCATTCAGCGATACCCTCACTTCGGGAAAACGAAGCCGACACCTCCCTGCGGGACTGAAACTGTCATATAAGGAATCAAACTGATGCGCGTGGTTGCACTGTTTAAAAACCCCCTGTTTCTCAGCATAACAGGAATCATTGCTCTCTCGCTGGCCATCTGGTTTGGCGGCGGTTATATCGCATTTGGTGCACCTCCCCAACCTCTGGAGCCCATGACTCGCCTGGTGATTATTATGGTCATTCTGGTGCTTTGGGGGCTTAACAATCTTCGAATACAAATGAAAGGAAAAATCCGGAATGACAATCTCATTGAGGATATCCACAAGGAAACCGAAGTCAGGGACAAGGGTGACCCGGCCACGTCAGAAGAGGCGGCGGCCTTGCAGGCCCGATTCAAAGATGCACTGGATACCATAAAGACACTTCGATTTGGCCAGAAAGACAATAAAAGGAAAACTGTTTACGAGTTGCCCTGGTACCTGGTTATCGGCCCTCCAGGAGCCGGAAAAACAACCATCCTGGCCAATTCCGGGCTGAATTTCCCGCTCAAGGAAAAATTCGGACTGAAAGGTATTGGCGGTGTAGGCGGAACGCGCAACTGTGACTGGTGGTTTACCGATCAGGCAGTGCTGATCGACACGGCAGGCAGGTATACCACCCAGGACAGCCAACAACAGGTTGACCAGTCGGCGTGGCAAAATTTCCTTGATCTGCTAAAAAAACATCGACCCAGAAAAGCCATAAACGGTGTCATTGTCGCTATCAGCGTTTCCGAACTGCTCATGCTTGGTCGTTCAGAGCGCAGCCAACATGCAGACATCATCAGAGACCGTATTCACGAACTTCGCACCAGGCTGGAAATCAACTTTCCCATTTATTTTGTCATCACCAAATGTGACCTTCTCGCCGGCTTCAATGAGTTTTTTGAAGACCTGGGTCAGGTGGAAAGAGAACAGGTATGGGGAATCAGCTTTCCCCATGACAAGGACAGCAATCAGGTCAACCTGGATTACTTCAGTGGCGAATTTGATGCTTTGGTAAAACGTATCAATGAACGCCTGATATGGCGGATGCATAACGAACGGGACGCGACTCGTCTCGGAAAAATACAGAACTTTCCGATCCAATTTGAAACGCTCAAATCCATGCTGGATCAATTTGTTCACGACGTATTTTCCGACAACAGGTATCAATCCCCCCCCTTGCTCCGTGGCGTATATCTGACAAGCGGAACACAGGAAGGCACACCGATTGATCGCATTCTGTCCTCGTTATCATCCAACTACGGAATAGACGTCAAATCCCTGTCTGCGTCGCCCGGGCAAGGGAAGGCCTTTTTCATCAGGCGGTTGCTCACAGAGCTCATTTTCATGGAATCCGGCATTGTTGGCCTGAACCGGGCATTTGAACGAAAGACCAGGCTCATACGACGGGCCAGCATTATCACCATGCTGTTGGTCACGGTCGGCATCGTTGGCGTGTGGGGAGCATCGTTATTAAAAAACAAGCAACTCATGGCGCAGGTTCAAGAAAAGATCGCCCAATATCACCAGGCAGTTGAGGCCTCGGAAGGGGAAGAAAACAATCTGGAAAAAATAGCAGCCATCATTGCACCACTTGACGAATCTCGCACAATATATAACAGGCTTTCGGTGCCCTGGCTTTCCAGTCTGGGCATGTATGACAGCTCGGTACCACAGGCAGCGACCCGGGCCTATCTTTCCGGCTTGCAAAACAGCTTTCTTCCTGCCCTTTCCCATCGGCTGCAAAACGTATTGAACTCCAATCCCTCCGATGATGATTTATACAATGCGTTACGAGTCTATCTGATGCTGGGTGACGGGAACCTGATGGAAGCAGAAACGGTAAAAGGCTGGTTCAGGGACGACTGGCTCAGGCAACTGGAGTCCAGGGCAGGTCTGCAACGGTCCCTGTCTGTTTATCTGGATGACACTCTGGGCCTGAATGAAACTCTCGGCAACTCGTTTCTCCCCGTCAGACTCGACCCTGCCGTAGTCAGGCAGGCCCAGGAAAAAGCACGGGAAGTGCCCATCGAGCGGCGTATCTACAATCAGATACGCAATCATCCGGAGTTCTCCCGGAAGATCAATCTGGCCAACGAGATCGGCAGGGAACTTAAAGAGGTTTTCGATCCGGGCAATGCCGGGAACAAGCTTGTTGTTCGGTATATGTTTACCAAAGAAGGCTACGACTCGCTGGACTTTTCCAAAAACTCGCCCTTGATCAGACAGTACGCTTCAGAACAGTGGGTTCTCGGCACAGAGGTCGGCGAGGACTTCAGCGACAAGGACATCGAGAATATCGGAGCCAGAGTGAAAACACTCTATCTGGCGGAGTATGGTGACACCTGGAAACAGGCTCTGGCCGCGTTGAATGTGCGCAGTTTCTCAAACATGTCAGACGCGAGAGACGCACTCAAGGTGATAACATCTGTTGCCTCATCACCGCTCAACAGAGTGATTGAAATGGCCGGCAGGGAAACCGGCCTGACTCCCCGCATCAAGTTGCTTGCAGCCGAGGATGGAGAAAAGGGTTTGCTTGCCGATGCCAAAGACACAGTCAAGAGTAAAATTTTGCCCCCGACCATCGTTGACAATGATTTTGCAGACATTCATCGGCTCACAGATAATCAGGAGCTTGAGGGTATTCAGAAAAAACTCTCGTCATTACGCGAATTACTGGAAGGGTTTGCCCTGGCTCCGAATCAACAGGCAGCCGCCTTTGGTTTTTCGAAAAAACGCTTTTCCGACTCGGGCAAGGACCCGATTCGAAGCCTGCTTGTTGAAGCACGTCAGGCACCGGCTCCGATCAGTCGCTGGCTGAAACAGATTGCGGATCAAAGCTGGAAGGTCACCCTGAATTCTGCCAAAAGCCATCTCAACCAACTATGGCTCAACGAAGTGTATTCATTCTACAAATCATCGTTACGCGGGTACTACCCCTTCTCGGCAAACTCGCCCAATGATGCCTCTTTGATTGATTTCACCGAGTTTTTCAAACCCGGCGGGGTTGAAGACAGTTTTGTCACTTCACATCTGGCGCCTTTTATCAGCAAGGGAAACAAGTGGTCGCAACGCTCTTTGAATGGCAGATCAATGGGAATATCAAAAAATGCACTGGAACAGATGAAGCGTGCAGATACCATAAGAAAAGTATTTTTCAGGAAGAATGCATCCAGACCGGGAATCAGCTTCACCATAAAGCCCAGACAAATGGACTCAAGTGTACGACGCTTTGAAATGCGCATCGGAGACACCAGAGTGCGGTATACCCATGGCCCCAAACTGCCCAGATCACTCTCCTGGCCCTTCGCATCAGGTGACACGATTCAACTGGTATTTGAGGGGTTCAACGAAAGCCTGAGGGAGAAATCCTATACAGGAGACTGGTCCTTGTTCAGAGCATTGGATGATGCCGGAGTGCTCACCACCAAACGGGCAAATCTGTTCTTCGTTACTTTCCAGGTAAAGAAACGAAAAATTCAATATGAGCTTAAGGCGGACAGTTTCCTGAACCCGTTCAGATCGAGCTGGATGAGACGATATACCAGCCCTCAAACACTGTAGCATACTGGCAAGGAGGGGTTAAAATGACCGGAATTTATGGAAAACTGCCCGCTCATGGAGACTTTATACAACACAATCTCGACCCGATTTTTGTCAGCGTGTGGGACAACTGGTTACAAAAATCGCTATTGGCAAGCCAGGAAGACCTCCAGGAACACTGGCTGGATCTCTACCTGATAGGCCCGATCTGGCGATTTACACTGTCCCGGGGAGTAATAGATGAGGATCGCTGCTGGACCGGTATTATGGTACCCAGCGTTGATAAGGCAGGCAGGTATTACCCGCTGACAGTAGCTGCGGAATTGCCTGGAAACACAGCTATATCGGTATTCATGAATACGGCCGGAACCTGGTTTACCGAAGTGGAAAATATCGTGATCGAAGCAATGGAAGCTGGATGGACTCTTGATGAAATAGTCTATAAACTCGGTGAGCCCGATCTGGCAAGCGAAGGGCTAAATACCACGGAAGACTTCGTGTCGGAGAAAGACTTTCAGGCGGTGATTCATATTGATAACCCTGAAGACAGGTTGCTCCATACCGCCCCCGCCCTTAATGACTTCCTGCTTGCCAGGCTCAATGAACCGGTATGCCTGTGGTGGTCTACCGGAAGTCGGCATGTGCCTCCGGTCATGCTGGCTTCAAGCAGGCTGCCAAGACCGGTCAGCTATACCGCCATGCTGACCGGCCAATGGAAAAACCGGTATTGGAACGAGTTCAATTAATTTCTCACATACCGGTAGAAAAAACGGGATATTTTCACGATTTGCAGTATAGTTAAGGGAATACAAGTACAACCCCTTTTAGCAACTATTCAGACTGTATGACTATTTATAATGGGTGACAGGTCTTTACAATGGCAATCGGCTTCTTATTCTCATGCCGGCAAGGTTCGGCAATGTAATGAGGACTCGTTGCTGAACAAAACAGAGTCAGGCCTTTGGGCCGTCGCTGATGGCATGGGGGGGCACGAGGCCGGCGACGTTGCCAGTCAGACCATAGTTAAAAGACTGAACGAACTGACTCCCAGGGCCTATATTTCAGACTATGTCGATCTCGTGGAAGACTGCCTGCTGGAGATAAACCGGGAGCTGGTCGATTACGGCCGCACCGAACTCAACGGCCTGACCGTCGGTTCAACCGTCGTGTGCATGATCGCAAGGGGCAATCTCGGAGTCGTACTCTGGGTGGGAGATTCCAGACTGTACCGATTGCGTGCAGATGATTTTGTTCAGCTAACCAAAGATCACAGCGAAGTTCAGCGCCTGGTCGATGAGGGCGTCATCAGCGCCGAGCAGGCGGAGAAAAGTGCATTCAGGAACGTATTGACACGCGCGGTGGGAGCACACGAGGAGGTAGATATTGATATCAACGCATTTGATGTGAAGGAAGGTGACAGATACCTGCTTTGTTCGGACGGCGTTTACAATGAACTTGAAGAGTCACAATTAATCGCCTTGACCAAATGCAATGATTTTAACAGAGTTGCGGAAAAGTTGGCGAGCGCCTGCCTGAATACACCGGCGCGTGACAACTTCAGCTTTGTCGTCGTTCAATCATCCTGATATTTCCTGTGCTATGGCTTCACCTCACGAACTGAATACCGATTTGCAAAACCTGACCGACCTGTACCACTGTGGCGATTTGAAGATGACGGACTACAGGGCCAAACGCCGACAGGTGCTTGACGGGCTGATTGACACCCGGTCTCCCGGAAAACCTGCACCTGCTGTCACCGCACAAAGAAAAACAGTTAAAATCGCCAGGTATGTCGGCATATCCCTTATTGTTGCCTCTCTGCTTGCACTTGCTGCAATCTTCAACTTCAGGTTCCCTGTTTAATTCCATTGTTCAGCCGGATTCACTGAGGGTATTTTCTGCTGAATGTCGCATAGCCAGGCGTATGAATCCGTATTTCATTGACGATTGACGGCAAATTTCTTCCTGAAACCAGCGCCCAAAAACAAAGAGAGTAAGCAAAATGACCATTCGTAATTGCGGATTTGCCCGCTTCATGCTGGCGTTTACACTCCTCGCTCCCGTGACATTCTCAAATCAGGCCTGTGGCATGGATCTTTTCCAACCACCGAAAAACCTTGAGATTATGCTTAACCTGGGTAACTGGAACAAGGAAGAACGAAGCGGACAAACCAGGCTGATGGTATTCAGCAACGAGGGAAGCAGCAAAGGTACGGATCAGGAAGAAAACACGTATCGACTGTATTGGTTTGCCCACCCCCCTTCCGGAGGACAATTACTGGAAGCTCAAACTGATATCGATGAGTTGGCAGGGGAGTGTATCGTCAGTGCATCACACCTGAATCTTGCGCTTGATGACAACAGGCCTGACCGGGTGCTCCTGCTAAAAACAACCAACAGACAGGGTAACGATGAAAAAGAATGGATGCTCTACCCGGGAGCCCCCGGAAAATACAAATTGTTCCGGGATACCCGATCCGGACTGCCGTTCACAGAAAAAAAAACAATGGAAGAGTCGCTGATTTTTTATGTTCGACCCACATTCTAGTCTTGTCGCCCGGAAGCGTTCGGGCCCTCGAGCCCCGGGGCCAGGGGGTCAGGGGTCGGGGGTCGGGGGTCGGGGGTCGGGGATCGGGAGCATGGCCGCCAGGATACGCAGTTCTCTGAAACCGGTTCAGAGCCGGTTTAGCAGTTCGGCGAGCCTGTCTCCGTCCCAATTAAAATTGACCGCATCCTGCCCGAACTTCCGGGCCTCTTCCTTATCATCAGCCTTGATCAATATCCGGATAATAGCGATATATTTTTCTTCGAGCCTGCCAAGCAGCAGTTTGACATCCGGGTCAAAACGATGAATGCTCCTGGCCTTCGCGATCTGCGCATAGGCTTCCCGTAATCTTTTTCGCTGTTCCCTGTTAGAACCAAACAACCCCGGACGCTTATAGGTAAAATCCATCAGCCTGGCGGCTTCTTCTGTAAATACCCTTGATTGTTCAGCATTGGCTTCAGCCTGTTGTATAGACTCTTTCAGCCGGTTCAACTCAGGGTAGTCCGGCGTTGTTTGCGAAATCACTGCGAAATGGTGACGGGCTCTCGCCTGGTTCCCCTGTTCAAGTTGCCTGACCAACTGAACCGCTTCATAGTCACTCGTTTCTACAAGACCTTTTTTTGCCTTTTTGCTGTAAGGACTTAACCGGAGAGCCTTTTGATATATCGCCCTCAGTCGCGTATTCACAGAATCATCAAGCCCTCCACTCTTCAGCCTGTCCGCTTTGGCAAGCAGCGTGGATAACTGTTTGTTCAGCTTGCCGTACGCATCGTCTATGGTTGACCGGTGGTTTTCCCTGACTTTTTCATATTCGAGAAAGAGTTGCTCTACGTTTTCCGAAAGATCGCCCAGCTCGGCTTTTCTGGAAAGCACATAATCAAGCCCGGCATAATAACGGTTGGCTCTTGCGAAGTCTTTTTCAGCCAGCATCGCGTTGATAAAAACACCATATTTATCAAACACTTCTTTCATCCCGGATAAGGCTCTCGCATTCGAACCATCCCGGGAAAGAATCTGCATATAATAGGCAAACGCATTATCCCTTGCCGGTTTCGACAACCTGCCACGCTTATAGGCTTTTCTGGCCGATTTCAGCAGTTTCTCAATCTCGGCCAGTTCTTCTGCTCCCAGGGCTTTTTCTGCCGGAACTTTTTCTGTCAGAGCTTTTTCTGATAGCACTTCTTCTGTTGGTACTTCTTTTGACGGCACTTCTTCCGATCGCACCTCTACCGACAGAGTTTCATCCGCCTGGGCCCCTTCTGTTTCCCCCTCTACAGAAGAAGCAGAGTTCTCCGTTGTATCCGCCATAGCGGTCTCTGCATTTGCTTTGTCAGCTTCAGATGCCTCACTCTCCCTTTCGGCATCTGTCGATGCCACCGGATTGGCGGGACTTTCGCTTTCCCCGTCTCCATTTTTTCCAGAACCCTGGACGACTCCTGCCGGGTCTTGCCCGTCTGTCACCCTATCGTCACGAGACGTCGCTTCCGGCAATGGCTCATTGGCCTGACGAACAAGCAGTTGCTGGCGAAGTACGTTAAGTTCATTGTTGTTTTTTATCAGCCGAACAGCCAGCGCCCGATCCTGAACATAGTAGGCAATCGTAGAAGCCCGTTGCAGTATCTGCTCCGCCCCTTCCACATCTTGCTGTTTCATTTTTTGACTGGAAATGTCCATGTAACGGGAAAACAGCTCTTGTATCATACGCCTGGCTTCGGCGTGTCGCGGCTGAATGGTCAGCAAGGTGGTTATATAATACTGGGCATTGTTCTTGTCATCACTGAAATAACGCTTTTCTGACATCGCCACTCTGGCCTGCTCGAGAAGCTTCTCGACTTTCCCGTCGAGAACGGTTTGCACGCCGCTCTCCGGCGCGGAAGGAGATTGCGAACCACCAGACAATCCGAACCCCGCAAAATAAAGCACAAGGATAACAACAATACCGATTCCGATTATTGCCAGAAACAGTGTTTTGGGGTCATTCAGGAAAGAGGACAGTGAAAAACCGGCATTTCGGGCAACATGACCCTGACCAACTCTATTTGCCCTGGGCGATTCAACGCGGGAACGAGACGCCGTTCCGGTCTCCCGTCGCTCGCTGGAACTGGCCAACCTTTGAATCTCCTGCCGGGACATGACCACTGTCGCCTCTCCTTCTTCGGAAAGGCTGCGTTCAATGAGCGTCAGCGCATTACTAAACTCTTCCCCGGTTTGAAAACGCTCTTCCGGATTTTTGGCCATTGCCTTGTCAAGCAGCTTTTGAAACCCCTGTAACCCCGCAGGCAATCTGTCGGGCTGTTCAGAAATGTGTTTGATCCCGATATTGATGGCCGAAGATCCGGTGAAGGGCACCTCTCCGGTTATCAGTTCATACAGCATCACACCCAGACTATAGAGGTCAGATCGTGGGTCAACATCAGCTCCCTGCGCCTGCTCGGGACTCATATAATGAGGAGTGCCCACCATTGAGCCGGTAACAGTGATATGGGTTTTGGAGTCAGTCAGCCGGGAGATACCAAAGTCCGATATCACCGGACTGCCATCTTCCCTGAAGAGAATGTTTTCCGGTTTGATATCACGGTGAACCAGGCCTTTTGAGCCAGCGTAATCCAACCCGCTGGCAATCGCTTTCATAATAATGACGGAGTCCAGGACGGTCAGGCCTTTCCGCATTTTTTCCTTCAGGTCGCCACCCGGGAAATACTCCATAGACATATAGTACAACTGCCCGCAGGAACCGACATCGTAGACGGGAACGATAGACTGGTGAGAAAGCCTGGCGACCGTTCTGGCTTCTCGCTGAAACCGTTTGGCCAGACTTTCATCCGCCACCAGGGTTTTATGCATGACTTTAAGGGCAACCTGACGCTCAAAGTTTTCCTGAACGGCAAGATAGACCGTCGCCATCCCTCCCTTTCCCAGGATTTTCTCTATTTTATAGCCGGGTATACTTGGAAATTTTGCCACATGAAAACCTGCATATTGTCTCTGTTCTTTGAATTATAGAAAAAATGACCGAGCTATGACAGTTCATTCTAGACCGCGTGCTCTGGATGTGCACTCTATAATTGCATATTTCTGTTACCTCTTTTTTCTGTTGCCTCTTTCTGGCGCGGGAGAAGCAGACAATTCAGTGGAGGCAACTGCGATTCAGGCAAAACAGCAAAAGTGGTGAATTCGCAACTTTATAAATGCGTGCTAAACTAGCAACCGGCGCTGTTCGTAATTTCATCGTTTTTGCACTTAAACACCATGCCGACAAGGAGCACTTCATGAGCCTATCCTCACATACCCGGTTAACCGGCGTGCTGGTCGCGGGAGTTATCGCCACCTGCCCTTCTTTTGCCAGTGCTATCGACGGGGTCACAATCGTTCCCCAAATTGCCTTTCAGCAAAAGCAGCTGGATTTTAAACAATCGTTCAAGGGCGGCGACAACGCTGGCATTGAAGGAGACTTCGACCTGACCTTGCCAACACTCAACCTGACTGTGACTGCCTTGTACCAAAAAGGATATTTGTCCATCAAATACGATAACAGCTTTGGCAATAATTTTGCCGATGCGGATAACGGATTTACCAAGGCCAACTCTGAAGTCGAACGCAGTGACTTTAGTATCACTGCCGGTTACAACGTATGGAAGGCACTGAGTCTTTTCGCCGGCTATATGACAGGAGACACAAAAATCACTCCTGACCCGAGATATATAGACAATCCGGGAGCCCAACAAAACAATGCGCAATGTGTCAATACGTTCCCCTGCTTCCCGACTGTGATTTCCAACCTGGCGCAAGATCACAAACTGCTTGACCTGAGCCCTTATGAGCAGAAATACAAAGAGTCAGGCTTTTTCCTGGGTGCAAGCTACGGTTTGCAAATCAAACAACTGGGAACGCTTTCTTTCAGTGTAGCCTACGCACTGATGGACGGGGAGTACACGGATAATTATCTGGAAGGCACTGAAACCCCGAAAACTTTCCGGTATGAAGGGGATTCGAAAGGATACAGCCTGGGCCTGACCTGGTCCGCCCCCCTCACCCAAAATACGGGATATTTCCTTGACTTGAGACGACAAAACTACAACATGGATGCAGACGATAATACGGCGCTGTTCAGCGGAAGCGTAGAGACTGAGGAAAACATGACAACAGCTACTGTCGGCATACAGGGGTACTTTTAACAGGGGTGCTTAAAGCCTGCTAACGCTAAAGTACCTGCTAACGCCTCCGTGAGAGGAGTAAACAGTTATCTTTCAGATTGTCAGGCACACCGGGGCTGTTGAGTTTTCGTTATAATCAGAAAGCGCCAATAGCTCTGGGCAATTCTTTTTCTTTTGATGCTTTTTTCCGGGCCAACTGTCTTTCAAGCGCGGTCACCCGATCTCCGCGCCAATCAAACTGGCGAGTATCACGGATAAACTTTTCAGCTTCCTCAAGATCCCCGTCTTCGATCAGCAGTTTTATGATCACTGCATACTTTTTCTCCAGATCATCCAGTGTGTCAGAAACAGAGGCATGAGCGGGCAGGAGACGTCGGGCACTGTCAATATTTTCATAGGCCCTTACCAACACCATCCTCGCTTCGTCGTTGTTGCCCAGAAAACCCGGCTTGTTATACGGCGTGTTGATCCGCGTCTGTGCCGCAGCAACCAGAGCGTTAAACTCATCACCGGATGCCGTTTCCAGTTCTGCTTTCAGACTGGCAATACCCGAAAAGTGCGGAGTTACCTTTTCGATGACCGAAATATGACGCCGCGCCTGATCAGGCTTATTATTTAAAATCGCCTGACGAGCCAGGCCGGCTTCAAATTCACTGGTGGTATTCAGCCCTTTTCGGGCTTTGGCAGAATGGCTGTTCAGGCTCAGAATAGTCAGATAGATAGTGCGCAACCTGCCATTACTCTCGTTTGTTAACCTGTCGGCTTCAATACGACGAGCCTGAGCGAAAAGCGACTGCACTTTTTGATTACGCTTTGCCACTTCCTGTTGTGCTTTTTGTTCCCTTCGTTCTTTTTGTTCTCCTTGTTTCTGTTCTCTTTGTTTCTGCAACTTCCGTTCTTTGGCCATCTGTTCCGCGAGCACCTTCTGTTGCGCGGTGAAGTCATTACGTGCCCGGTCTAGTGCCGATGAAAATCGGGCAAGCCGGTTCGGGTCGGTTGAAAATGTCTTCCAGGTGTTCAGGTAGCGATTCGCCTGCTCAAACCTGTTGTTCCTGATCGCCCGATTTACCAGCTTTTCGAATCTGGACTCCAGCATCTTCATGCCGTCTTTGGCTTTTTTGTTCTGCGGTTCCATATCCAGCGCCATTTGGTAATAACTCAGGGCGTTATCACTTTTCGGCCTGGTTAACCGACCCCGTTTCGTGGCTGATTCGGCCCTGGCCAGCAGGGCTTCCACCTTGTCCGAGGTCTGCCTGGTTTCTTTTAACAAGCGTTCCACAGTAACTATTTCAATCTGCGCTGACGATATTTTCTTCGCCTGCTGCAAGTATTTGTCAGCCTGTGCGAAATTTTTCCCTGCAATCGCCTTGCGTGACCACTCAATATAACGCATTCCAATATTTTCCTTACCCTGTATCGCGCCAAGGTTGGCCGGGTCTTCCTCCAACACACGCTCAAAGTATTCCAACGCATTGTTTCCGGGAGGAGACACCAGCCTGCCCTCTTTCAAGGCCTGTTCTCCCGATGCAATCAAAGACTTCAGCTTCGCCTTGTTTTCTGCCTCTCTCAGCCTTCTTTCCGCTCTGCTGACCTCAACAACGGAGGAAACAATTTTCCTCGTTTCTTGCAGCCTTGCCTTTGCCAGCTCAAACCGGTTTTCTTCAATTGCCTGGTCAGCCTGCGCAATCAGGGCCTGCCCCACCCTCTCCCTGCCTTGCAGCGCTGCAATATTGGCCGGCTCCAGGATAAGTACATTTTCGTAAAACTCTAACGCATTGCTCCCTGTCGGCTTTGTCAAGGCTCCACTGGCAAGCATTTTTTCTGCTCCGGCCAGGTATTTTGCGATTTGTTTCTGTTTACGCCTTATTTCCAGCTCCCGAAGTTTTCTTGCTTTTTCTCGCTCGGCCAACTGGTTGTTTTCCGCGTTCAGCAACTTGCGTGCTTCCGCTTCTTCGGCCTTGGCAATTGCTGCTTGCACATCCTTGATACCTGAATGCCCGGGGTCTACCTGGATTGCTGCTGCAACAAAGGCTTTCGCCACTCCAAAGGCACCTTCTTCTGCCCTGGCCCCTGCTTTCTCCAGGAAACGCTCGGCCACTCGTTCTATTCCTGATTTGGCGGCTTCATTATCAGGATCTTCTACCAGCACCTGCTGAAATATATCGTAGGCATTGTTATCGCCGGGCGCAGTCAATGCGTCTTTTGCCAAAGCCTCGTTTCCCCTGTTGATCAGGTCGTTTATCAGCCTGGTTTTTTCTTCAGTGATCAGCACCTTCTGTTTGTACACATTCAACGCCCGGTGCAGCTCTGAATACTGATCTCTCAACTCCTGATCATCAATATAAAACGATATTTGAGAGGCATGGTTAAGATACAGGGAGGCTTCCTTCAACTGCTTTTGTTCGACGGCAGTCCGACCGGAGTCAATGTATCTGGCAAAAAGGCGGGCAATAGCGGCCTTCCCCTCAGGGTTATCCGGGATCAACGCCAGCAAGGTGGTCAGATAGTATTGTGCATTATCCTGTACAGGCCGATACAGGCGACCCTCCTGCATGGCTTTTTCCGCCTCTTCAAGCAGTCTGGCCGCCTTGCTGCCAAACACGGTATCCGGCACCCTTTCCGCTTCGGGCGCATCAATGGTCGGCAACGGACTGTTCCACGACCGTTCAGTATGCAAAGGGCCAAGTACCATGACACCCACCGCCGCCAGGATACTGGCCGCCACCCCGATTACTGCGACCGTGCGCAGGCGGGACGGTCGCACCGGCGCCGACTCGATTCGACGCACTCTGGATGCACGGGTTCTGCTTCTGGTAGCCGACGTTTTAGCCGCACGAGTCGCACCTCTGGAACTGCGCGCCACATCACTTTTCGCCATGATAATGGTGGCACCCGCATCAACCATTCCATCAGCAATCATCCCCAGGTCTTCCGCAAAATCCGCGCCGGTCTGGAAACGATCTTCCGGGTGCTTGGCCAGGGCAATATCGATAAATTCCTGAAACGCTGCAACCCGGGGAGGTAAGGGTGGCGGGTCTTCGGTAATATGCTTGATACCAATGGATACGGGCGAATCACCTTGAAACGGCACATGCCCGGTCAGCATTTCATACACAATGATTCCGAGGGAGTACAAGTCCGAGCGAGGATCTACTTCTACCCCTTCGGCCTGTTCCGGGCTCATATAATGGGGAGTACCAATCACCGCTCCGGTCATGGTCATATTGGTTTTGGAATCCGCCTGGCGAGCGATCCCGAAGTCGGAGATTACCGGGCTGCCATCCTCCCGAAACAGGATATTTTCAGGTTTGATATCGCGATGAACCAGATTTTTGGATCCGGCATAGTTCAGGCCCTGAGCCACGTCTTCAATGATTTGAACGGAATCAAGCAAAGAGAGCCCCGCCCTCATTTTTTGCTTCAGGTCACCGCCCGGCAAATGCTCCATGGCCATATAATGGTGATTGCCCGCCACCCCGACATCAAGTACCGGCACAATATTCTGATGCGACATCTTTGCAACAAGGCGAGCTTCCCGAAGAAAGCGGGCGGCATAAGACTCGTCCCTGACCAGATGATCGAACATCACCTTGAGCGCAACCTCTCTCTCAAAGGTATCCTGAATCGCCAGATAAACCGTGGCCATTCCTCCCTGCCCGAGGATGTCTTTGATCTGATAGCCTGGTATTTGTGGAAAGCTCAAGGTATATCGCCCCGACTGGGTTTGGTTCGTTTTTCAGCGCATCCGGCCCGGGTTCATCAGCGGGATGGACAACAAGACAAAAAGGCTACAGCCGCGCACCCGACTGCACCAAAAGCATTTCCATGTTTCCATAGCCTTTTTCCCGCGCAAGTGACAAGGCACTCTTGCCATCGTCAGACCTGAAGTTGATATCCGCTCCCGCTGCGATGAGCACCTGAGCCAACAGCAAATCATTGTTACTGACTATATGCATCAACAAAGAGTGCCCGGAAGGAGACACATTCACATCCGCTCCTGCGGCCAGCAAAGCCTTGACTGTTGTCAGGTTGCCCTGACGGGCGGCCTGTGCCAGCGCGGTATCACCATTCCTGTCGGCATAATCAACATCGGCCCCGGCGGCAAGCAGCAGCCTGACCATGTGCGTTTCACCGTCACGCGCCATTTTCATCAGAGGGGATGCCTCGCCCTCGGGTATGCCTGTATCCGGTTTCGCGCCGATACTTAACAGATACATGGCGACATTCATCTGCCTGTTGTCGATTGCCCGGCTCAGCGCAGAGCCCTCGGATGTTGCCGCGTTGATCGGGTGGCCCGCATCAATCAGGTTGTGAATCGTTTCCAAATCGCCTCTGGCCGCCGCACGCATCATCGCCGTCGGGCCGCCACCAACGACAGCATGCTGCCGATTCACTTGACTCATCCGATTTGGTGCGCTGCTGCAAGCGACGAGCACAGCCAGCATAACCATTAACCCGGAGCTTACCTTTATGATTTTTTTCATTTTTTCTTCTACGATCGCCAGTTATGTCAATTATTGACCGAAAAACAAGTAAAATAAAGCCGTATTCCCACTCAATCGCAACCGGGCCTGACCCTGATACCAGGCAACTGCATGACCACAAAATGACCCATGCCGACAATACAACCCCACACATGCGCCTGCCACAACACATTGCCACCAATCAGCACGGCCGTTGATGCATTCCCGCCCGGCCAGGCATCACAGGCACTTTTACCGATTATACCGATAATAAGGGCAGCTTTCTGCCACCAGGCCAGGGAGCCAATCAGAATTCCGAATACCAGGCAGCCGTAGAGTACCCCGGAAAAGCCGACATACCAGTCGATCGTATGCAGGGAAAGCAGCCCCAGGGAAATTGTCAAAGGGTAAAGAACCAAAATACCAACAAGATGCCAGGCTGACAGCCCGTAAAGAAACAATCGCCAGATCAGGAGCCAACCGATAACATTGAGTATCAGATGATTGCTCCCCAGGTGCACAAAGTGCCCGCTGATCAGGCGATACCACTCGAATCCGGACACTATTTCCGCGTGCTCAAAACGCAGCGACTGCCGGGCGCCATCAGGCCTGACCATAACCGCAAGCATCAGCAAGGCGACAACCAGTGCAATGCCATTGGCGGGATGAAACCCGCTTCCGGCTGCCAGCCTATTTTTGACGCTCACCATAAAGCTGCGCATACAGCCCCCCCTGGGCAATCAACTGGGCATGACTCCCTTCTTCGCTCACTTTGCCATCTTCAAATACATATACCCTGTCTGCCTGTTTCACCGCACTTAGCCTGTGGGCGATGATAATAGTGGTTCGCCCCCGTAAAAATTCGGATAATGCCTGGTGCAGTCTGAATTCTGTTTCAGCATCCAGTGCCGAGGTCGCCTCATCCAGAATCACCACGGAAGGATTGGAGAGCACCATTCTGGCGATGGCCAGCCTTTGCCTTTGCCCACCGGAAAGCCGGATGCCCTGTCGCCCGACTATCGTATCCAGCCCTTCGGGCAATTCCCTCACCCTTGCTTCCATTTGGGCGATGTTCAATGCATTCCACAGTTTTTCTTCCGGAAATTCCCGACCGAGAGTCAGGTTGTTTCTCACCGTATCGTTGAACAAAGCCGGTTGTTGAAGAACCGTGGACACATTCTCTCTTACCACATCAAGCCCGATTTCTGACACAGGAACCCCGTTAAAACGGATTGACCCGGATTGCGGCGGATAGAGCCCCAGGATCACCTGGACCAGGGTAGACTTTCCCCCGCCACTGGCACCAACCAGAGCGACTTTTTCACCCGGCTGAATATGAAGAGACAAGCCTTTGAGGATCTCGTCTCCTTCACCATCACCATAATAAAAATGAATATCCTCAGCCGTTACCGAAATACTGTCTGATTCCATGAAGGGATTGGCTTTCGCTTCATATTCCGGTTCCAGGTTGAGGGAAAACAGGGTGTTGATTCTTTCGAGAGCCGCTCTGGCTCCATAGTAACTGTATTGAATATTCAGCACTTCCTGTACCGGCCCCATCATAAACCAGAGATAACCAAAGAAGGCAAACATCATTCCGACACTCAGATCCGAAAAAACAACGGTCAACATTGCTGCCGCCCGAAATATGTCTACCCCGCACAGGAACATCATAAAACTCATGCGGTTGGCCGCATCACTTTTCCATTCAAATTGGATCGAATTATCGCGCACAATCTGAACCTGATCAGCCAGGCGGGATAAATAATGCCGCTCTCTGTTTGCTGCCCGGATCTGCTGAATGGCATCCAGCGTTTCCGTCAGTGACTGCTGAAACACCTGATAGGCCGCATTTTCTTTCCGTTTCAGTTCTTTGACCTTTTTGCCCAGTATGGTGGTGAAATAAATCACGACCGGATTAAACACAAGAATCAGCAGAGCCAGCTGCCAATGCATCCAGATCAGTATGACTGCGGTACCAATAATGGTCAGGGTGGCAACAAGAAAGCGACTGATCGTACTACCAAGAAACCTGTCCAGCGTGTCCAGATCGGTAATGAAGTAGGCGGCGACGGCGCCACTGCCCAGGGTTTCATACTCGGCCATGGATATCCGGTTCAGCCTTTCAATCAGATGTAACCGGATCGAGCACACCGTATCTTTCGCAACAATGGAAAACTGCTTGCATTGCCAGACATTCAGGCCGAGAGCGATCATCCTCAAAACAATGGCAACCACCACCATTGAGAAAATATACAGGGCGGGCACCTGCATGGAATCCGGGACAAATTGATTGATAAAAGGTAGCACAGAACCCGGCTTGTCCAGCAAAACCTCATCCACAAGCAGAGGCAACAACAAAGGCACGGGTACAGCCGCAACCGTGGCAAGTATCGCGATGATATTGGCCCTGACAAGCCGTGGCTTATGCCTTAGTGCTATTTCAACTATTCGATTCCAGCTATATATCATGGGTATGCATTGTTCTGAGAATAAGGTGTAATGGACAGGAAGTGATGGCAAAAAACGAAAAAGTGGTTTGTTTTAATTCACCGAATCAGGGAATACACTGCAATACCAGACCGCCAAATATAACACTTTTGAGGCCTCCAGGCACACTGAACCGCCTTGTCACAGTTACAAATCTCACGCATTTTATACAGTTTCAGACATAACCCGAAACAATCCCGCACACCGGTCACGCCATTTAACAATTTATTACCAAGTTCAAAAACAACTGCAACCGGGCCACGGTATAATCAACATGATCGTAAAAAATGTGGTGGGGTAATCATTACGATGCTGACGAAATTCAAGTTCGGCAATGTCGTTCCAGATAAATCTACGCTTATCGTGCTGGCTGTTTTTGCTGCCTGCCTGATTATCCTGTTGACCACACATTTATTCAATCGGGAAACAGATCGGCAGCCGCTTCAGCCTGCGATTCCGTCAGATCAAAAAAGTAACAATATCGAGACCGGCAACGCGAATCGCCCCGCTCGTTCAGACCCGACATCGGACACAGGGCAACCTGCCAGATCAACACCTGCCTGATTCACAAACAGCGAAACAAAACCAGGGTCAGTCGGCAGTGTACGTTTTTTTGCGATAATCTGCGCATATTCCCGGGCAGGATTGCAGAACAGGACAGGGTCGCAGATTGACAGAACAATGAGATACGGAGCCACATTACCGGGCCAGCTCGAAAACCTGCCGGGGCGGGGAGCGCTCAGGGATATTTCCGTCCAGGAAGAGGGTATTACGCCGGCACCGGGCATCACCGGCTATTGGATACTCAGCCCGGAAAAATCATAGCGATTGTCCTCAATCTCGCAACGGGCTCCGGTTTGCTCGACGGCCGCCTTGTACCTTAACGCGGACGCCTCGGACAGATTGTCTTTCAGGGTACAGGGTGCGGAGGCCAGCAGTTTTTTCGCCTTCGCCGGCTCGATTTTGAACAGCTTCGCGAGATCCTGCTCAACATAATAAGTGCCTTTATCCGGTTTGTAGCCCTGTAATATCACGCGGAACAAAACTTCATCGGTCATCGCTTATGTCCTGAATATACTCTCAACAATATCTGACACTGAATATCACTATAGACGATGACCGTTATTTTTCAAATCACAGCGACTTTCCATGGCCGGTTCGGGCGAAAGGAGCCGCAAGCCGGTGACACAAAGCCGGCGGGTTATTTGCTTGAGTTCACCATATATGTAACCACGCCCTCCAGTTCTTCGTCGGTACAGTCACTACAGGTACCTCGTGGTGGCATTGCGTTAATACCACTTATGGCATTGGCAAGCAGTGCGTCCATGCCTTTTTCAATTCTGGGAGCCCACTGATCCGCCTTTCCGAAAACCGGCGCTCCAGCTACTCCCACCATATGACAGGCAGAACACTTCGCCTTGTAGATTTCTTCACCGGTACGCGGGCCACCGGACGTTGCAGCGGCAGCAACCGGAGCCGCACTTGCATCGGCACAGGGGTCACCTTCAACACACACCTCTCCAACGGGCTTGATTCTTTCCTTTATTGCCTCGACATCAACACTTGCCGAAGCAACAGGAGCCAGAGTAACAGGAGCTGTCAATACTGTTACCAATGCAACCAACCTGAGAATTTGTTTCACCTTCCACCTCTATACAGTTTGCCATCATGCCACTACCCTGCTTCACAACGCTTTGCCTTTCAACATTTGCCTTTCAACACTCTGTTCAAACACAGAAGCCGGGGAATGGAGGATGGGTGTGTTTCATGGACACTGACATCCACACGATTAATGTGGAATTATAACGATATAATTGACTCGCTTAAACCTTATTATATCGCAAAACACTGACGAACCCGGCTTTCGGGGTCAAAAACCGCCAAATGAGCGCGGCACATGCCTGAATCGCGACGTCTCTTTCGCCAGACGAATCTTCACTCCGGGCAAAGAACAAGACAACAGAAAAAAGCTCATCAACAAGAAAAAATGTTGAACAAACACAATGGTGGCATGATACATTTCAAAGACTCACATTTGGCCATATAAAGGTGATGATTACATCAGTCGCACCGGCTGATACCGGTTTTTACCGGTGATTGAAAAAACTTTTTTTGACCCAATTTCTATATGAAACCCGTAATCCGGGAAAGACACAGATCGACCCCTTTCCATCACAAAATGAATAAATATGGATAACGAAAACAACAATAATGGCGAGAATGGCGAGTTTCTCTCTTCAAATGAGGACAACCCCGAGGGTAACAACGACACCGGCCTGATTGCTCCAGACTCGGCCCTGCCCGCTGTTCTCAACATCATACCGGTGGCCGACAAACCTTTTTTCCCGGCTCAGGTGCAGCCTGTTCTCCTTGACCGGGAAACCTGGGAGCCAATATTTGCGGATATAAAAAAAGAAAAACCCCCGGTATTGGGAGCCATGTATTGTGGCGAGCAGGATCCCGCTACCGCAGATACCGGTGAACTGCCCCGCATAGGGTGTGTCTTGCGCATATTGCGCCTGAGCGTGACGGACAATTACTTTCAACTTATGGTGGTGGGAGTCAAACGCTTCCGTGTAAAGAACTGGTTTGACAAGGCTCACCCCCTTATGGCCGAGGTCGAGTATCCCGAGAACAAGGGCTCCGACGACATCAACGCCATGCGCGCGTACTCCATGGCTCTGATTGGCTCGATCAAGGAACTCTTGCCTCTTAACCCTGTTTACGGGGAGGAGCTGAAAAACTACCTGAACTATTTCAGTCTCAACGAACCTTCGCTTCTGGCCGACTTTGCTGCCGCAATGACATCTGCTGATGGAACCGAATTGCAACATGTGCTTGAAACTGTCCCCCTGCAGCCGCGTTTTGAAGCCGTTTTGTTGATGGTGCGCAAAGAGAAAGAAGTGGCCAGACTGCAAAACCAGATCAGCAAGGAAGTCAACGCCAGGGTCAGCCAGCATCAAAGAGAATTTTTTCTCAAAGAGCAGCTCAAAATTATTCAGAAGGAACTGGGCATTGAAAAAGACGACAAAACGTCGGACATCGACGAATTTGAGCAACGCCTGAAAGATAAAACGCTTCCCGGGGGGGCAGAAAAACGAATTCGGGAAGAAATGAAAAAGCTGTCCGTACTCGAAACCGGCTCATCCGAGTATGGAGTCACTCGCAATTACCTGGACTGGATAACCTCCATGCCCTGGGGCGTATTGACAAAGGACAAACTCGATTTGCGACGAGCCGGAAGGATGCTTGACAAGCACCATGACGGGCTTGCCGATGTGAAAGAGAGAATTATCGAGTTTCTGGCAGTGGCAAAATTCAAGGGCGAGGTATCTGGCTCCATTATTTTGCTGGTCGGGCCTCCAGGCGTCGGCAAGACATCCATCGGGCGCTCTATCGCGGACGCGCTCGGGCGCAAATTTTACCGTCTCAGCCTTGGCGGGATGAGAGACGAAGCGGAGATAAAAGGCCACCGCCGTACCTATGTGGGCGCCATGCCGGGCAAATTCATCCAGGCGCTCAAGGAAGTAGAGGTAGCCAACCCGGTCATTATGCTGGACGAGATTGACAAAATAGGTGCCTCCTACCAGGGCGACCCGGCCTCAGCATTGCTGGAGGCACTCGACCCGGAGCAAAATGATCACTTCCTTGACCACTACCTTGACCTGCGCGTTGATTTATCCAAAGTGCTGTTTATCTGCACTGCCAATCAGCTGGACACCATACCGCCGCCACTGCTGGACAGAATGGAAACCATCCGGCTGGCCGGTTATATCGCAGAAGAAAAACTGGCCATCGCAAAGAAGCATTTGTGGCCCAAACTGCTCAAACGAAGCGGTATAAGCAAAACCCGACTGCGTATCAACCAGGCTGCATTAAAGCGCATTATCCTGGACTATGCCAGGGAAGCCGGTGTTCGTGGCATTGAAAAACAGCTCGGTCGCATTGTTCGCAAGGCCGCTGTCAACCTGCTCGATCAGGGGGAAAGCACTATCCGCATCACCAAAGGGGATGTACCTCGCTACCTGGGACAAGCCACTTTCTCGGCAGACAAACTGGATAAGGGAATAGGGGTTGTCACCGGCCTTGCCTGGACAGCGATGGGCGGAGCCACACTGCAAATACAATGTTCAAAGATTCACTCTCTCACCCGGGATTTCAAATTTACAGGTCAACTTGGTGATGTGATGAAAGAGTCTGCAACTATCGCTTACAGTTTTGTCATGTCCAACCTGGGTAACTATGAAGCGCAAGGCGATTTTTTCAACGAAGCCATGATACACTTGCACGTGCCGGCCGGTGCGACCCCCAAGGATGGCCCCAGTGCGGGTATCACCATGGCGACAGCGCTACTGTCACTGGCCCGGGCAAAAGCCCCGAAATCGGGCATGGCGATGACCGGCGAACTGACGCTGACAGGTCAGGTTCTGCCGGTCGGAGGTATCCGGGAAAAGGTCATTGCTGCCAGGCGCATGGGTATCAATGAACTGATCTTGCCGAAAGATAACGAAGGTGACTATAAAGAACTGAATGATTACCTGAAAAAAGGGCTGAAAGTGCATTTTGCCGGGCACTACAGAGACGTGTATGCAGTGGTTTTCCAGCGGTAGCTGCTCACCCGCACCAGTCAATCATTACAATCATTAAACTGATTCGTCGCAGTAGCGACCTGAAACCTGTGATGCACTTGCACACTGTTATGGTGTGTTTTTCGCCTGGCATCTGACCGCTCCAAAACCACAAAGGAATAACTTTATGAAATCAGTAAAGATCATCGGCATCAGTGCTCTGACTCTCGCACTGGCCGCTTGCGGTGGCGCCGATAACCCGTCTGCATTGCCAGACTCCGATAAAGCCAGGTTCAGCTATGGCATAGGCCTGAAAATCGGCCAGGGGTTAAAGAAACAGAAAATGGAGTTAAGCGCCGATGCGTTGACGATGGGAATAAAAGACGCGCTGGAAGGCAGGCAGGCTATTGATGATGCCACCATTCAGGCGGCAGCGAACGCTGTCCGACAGCACCAGATGGACAAACAAAAGGCACTTGCAGACGACAATGCCAAAAAGGGCGAAGCCTTTCTTGCTGAAAACGGGAAAAGAGAAGGCGTCACTACTACGCAAAGCGGCCTGCAGTACGAGATTATTCAGGCCGTTGAAACAGAGGAGACAAAAAAGCCGACCCTTTCTGATGTTGTATCGGTACATTACCATGGCACCCTGACTGATGGCAGTGTATTTGACAGCTCGATCAAGCGTGGCAAACCCGCCCAATTCCCGGTCAGAGCAGTAATCAAAGGCTGGCAGGAAGCATTGCAACTAATGAAACCGGGAGAAAAGTGGAAACTCTATATCCCCGCAGAGCTGGCCTACGGGGCACGGAGCCCCAGCCCCAAAATCCCGGCCAATTCGGCACTTGTGTTTGAAGTGGAGTTGCTGGACATCAAGGCTCCCGAGTAGCATCCCTGCTCGTCAAGCTGACAAAAAACACAAACTTACAGAAACCACACAAAGTAAAACACCGGTTACATTTCCTGGCAAACCCTTACTCTTTACCTGTAGAGTCTGCCCCGGGTCTCGCCTATTATTTAATTGTGGATTTGAGTAGTATCCCTGTGAAGCGGAGGGTCAGGCAGTACCTCCGCTGTTTTTCCAGGGAGTCTGCCCCAAACCGGCACCCCCAGGGAAAATCATTTTTTCCCCTGTAATTTTATTCTTCGAGGCGGTAAGACAATGTGCCGCCTTTTTTTGGGGAAACAACAAGCCTCTCCCATGACACCCACCGAAAAACGGTTTGGAAGCAACAATCCGGAAAAGCCTTATTCAGGAGTAACGACCGGGATGGAACCCGAGGGCTCGGCAGACCATCTTTCACCTGCTGCCATATCCACTGTATCAGCCAGGAATCCGCTAATGATTTCCGCATCCTGATCTTCCCGGATCGAATTCATAACAAATCGGGCTCGGGATCTGATCCTGTCAAGAGCCACTCTCCCGGATTGCCCCCAGACAAGGTAGTCCGGGGCATCCTTGCTGAACACACCTGTTTCACGAATCGCACCATAACGCAACTGCATCATGGCTTCCTCGTAAAGCATGGCAAAGTCCTCCCGGGCCGCAGTAAAGGCATAGAAATCCACCGCCACATCAGCATCAAACAGTGCTGCAAAGGAGGCCGCATCAAAGTCGGCAGAAATAACATCGCCACCACCCTCGAACCCGGGAAAAACCAGCTTTGCCAGACTCAGAAGCTCATTGCTCACCAGGGGAAATTGTTGTGACAGCAGGTCAGATGACAGAATCTGATTCCGTTCACGCTGCCGGGCATAATCCCATGGCCGTTCCCATTCGGGCACACCGGCAAGCTGTGCGGCCGGGAAATAGTCTGCCGCATGGGCGAGCTCATGGTAGAGGGTTCTGGCAATTTCATACTGCAATTCTTCCATCCGCAAGGTCTCCCGGGAGTGGTAGGGGATCACCCCTCCACTCACTACAGGCAAGCCGTCCAGCATATAGCGCCAACGAGTAAAAAACGACAAATCGTTGCCAGCCGGGAGTGTTGACGGCTCGAACAGGGTGGCTCTTTCAGCCGGAGTCAGCGCCAAAATGCGGGGGCGAAGATAAAGGGCACCAGTTCCGGCGTGAAAAAAGGAAGAACTGATATCTTCAGATATCACAATCCCCGTCACTGATCGAAACAGTTTGACAAAATCCCTGTTATCCTCATCAAGCCGCAGAAATTCCTCAAACCGCCTGCCCATCCAGTCATGCGACACGACGACGCGATCCATTATATCGGCAATCTCCGGAGACTCCTTATACATGCCTGTCAATGGCAGCTTGAGAAAGGAGCAAGTCGTATCGCTGAATATCTGATTCGAGTAAATGCAATACACCAGGTCTTCGTGAAACGGGCCATCTGCAACAAAGGGATGCACTCTGGCAAGTCTGTGACTGAACAGTTGCCGATAGTCACGGCTCAGCTCTTCTGCTCTCTCGACAAGGACGATTACCACATCACTGGCAAGCTCTTCTCCCCCACTGTCTGATACGGATACCTTGAACAAAATGGCCGAGTCGTTGCCGATATCAGGTGCGGTAAAGTGAATCAATCGCGGGTCGCCGGGGTCACGGAAAAATTCGACTTCGGGTGTATTGAGGCTTTCCCAAAACACATTCTTGCCCTGCAGAGAATCATCCAGCCAGGCTCTCAAAGAGACTTCCTGGCCCATTAATACCGACCGATCCAGTTTTATGTTGACCAGGCTTTCAGAAGCAACCACCGAGAAAGAGAATTCGTGCTCCGCTGTTTCTCCATCATCAAACCTGATATCGGATCGGAAGCGGTAATAGCCAACACCGGCAGGCACAAAGGAGACCAGTTTTGAAGCTGGCCCGGGCAGTTCAACCTCCGGCCCGGACAGTTGAACCCAGGAGACAGAGGCAATTGACTTCAAATCATTCATTACCGCCATGACAACGGTTTCGTTCAGGGAAATTTCACTATCCGCTTCAATGACCTGAAAGTCGGCGGGCGGCAAACCCGGTTTGATCGAATTGTGGTAACGAGGCAGCGGATCCGGTTTATTTGCCGGCCCGGAGCCATCACAGGCCACCAGGGTCAAGCCGATGACAAGCAGCAACAAGCGTCGTAATCCGTGAACCAGAAGACCACATGCAGCCATTAATGCAAACCTCGATATCGACCTTACAATGGGCGAGAGCTTAGCACAAAAAGAATAAACCGGCATAGAGCAAGGCAAAAATTTGCTCAAAAATGAAGCAGCCAGCTGCTGGTGTTTACCGAAACCTGGCCAGATAACCACTGCACCTGTTCCCCGGTATCAGGAACCTGCACGCCCCGGGCCAGAGAGATCAGTTTCAATGCATCTGCCGGAGACATGCCGGTTTTGACCAGTATCCCTCCTGCCATCATTCCCGTACGACCAATGCCGGCTCTGCAATGAATCACCACATGCTTGCCATTAGCGATTTCATTCGCCAGTTGATCCAATAATCGGTTGGCCGGCCCTGTATCGGGCAACCCCATATCAGGAATCGGGAAACTTTCATACTCCAGGCCATATTTTTCGCAGTACTCTTGCTCGGCACCCAAGCCCAGATCACACTGTTCGGGCCATTCCAGCAGGCAGACCACCTTACTCACGCCCAGGCGTTTCAGCCCGAAAAATTCGTTTTCAATGTGCTTGCCGGTTGCAGGCATGGCCATGACGGATAACATGCCGGACTGTATTTTTTTTACCTGATAAATGGTGGGAGACATAATTTCCTGCTGTTTACGTGACAATAAGTGATCTTGCCTTTACTCTGTACCTGTTCCAACACGACCCCTGATACATTCCGGCAAAACAGGCCGCAAGATCATGGCCCGACATCGACAGGCTCTGCACCATGCATACAATTATCGAACAGGCCTGGGATAGCTCCCGGTTTTCCAGAATAACTGCCATTCAGCCCGTTTCGGGAGGTTGTATCAATCAGGCCTGGCAAGTCAACACAGAGTCAGGCAACGTCTACTTTGTGAAAACTCACCACTCTCCGCCACAACACTTTTTCGCCCGGGAGGCAGAGGGGATTCAGGCCATGGCGAACACCGGCACCTTGCGCTGCCCGGAAGTCTGCCTGGTAACTGATTCCATGCTCGTTCTGAATTATATCCCCCCGCACAGACCCGGGGTCGGCAGTTGGACAAAATTTGGCAAACTGCTCGCCAGAATGCACGGCCAGCCAGCCAGTCGGTTCGGCTTTGAGCACGATAACCATTGCGGCCTCACCCGGCAAATCAACACCTGGAATACCAGCGGATACGCATTCTTTGCAGAATCCCGCCTGGGCTATCAGGCAAAAATGGCCTGTGACAACAAACGAATCACTAACAGGCTAAGGGATAAAATTGAAGCTCTGGGAGCAAAACTGGAACAGCTCATCCCTTGTCAACCTCCATCACTGATTCACGGTGACCTTTGGTCGGGCAACGTCTTGTTCGACCACCAGGGCAACGCCGTTCTGATTGACCCTGCCTGCCACTTCGGGTGGGCCGAGGCAGAGCTTGCAATGACATCACTGTTTGGCGGCTTTCCCGGAGAGTTCTACGATGCCTATGAGAACGAGCGCCCCGAAGTCTCGGGATGGCGCGACCGGGCGCCGATCTACAATCTGTACCACCTGCTCAACCATGCCAATCTGTTTGGCGGTTCATACCCTGGACAGGTGGAGTCAATCGTTTCGCGCTACTGCTAACCCTGTGGCAAGGTTGCCCCTGCGGCAAGGCCAACCTTGTGACAGAGACAACTACGGCAACAACACGATTTTACCCCGGGTATGCCCGCTCTCCAGCTTGAGGTGTGCGGCGGCGCAGTCACTCATACTGATTCGCTGATCAACACACACTTTTACTTCTCCTGTATCGATCAATTCAAGGATTTCCGCAAGCTGTTGCAAATCGGGCTGAACCCTGAGGCCAAAGGTTGCAATGCCCGCCTGCCTGCCCGCTTCGATAATCCCGGGAGCGGTAGCTGTCGGCACGGTGATCAACCGGCCCGAAGAACACAGCACGTTCAGCGATTGAATACCAACCTGCCCGCCAACACAGTCCAGAACGAAATCCAGCCCGTAACACTCCTCGCTAAAATCGACGGTATTGTAGTCAATCACCTCATCTACGCCAATTTCATGCAGGAAGTCATGGTGATCGGGGGATGCAGTAGCGATAACATGAGCATCAAACGTCTTGGCAAATTGCACGGCAAAGTGCCCCACTCCGCCGGCTCCCGCATGAATCAGCACTTTGCTGCCTTTTTCCAGGGCACCCGCATCGAAAAGCGCCTGCCAGGCCGTCAGCGCAGCCAGGGGTATGCCGGCAGCATCAATCAGCGACAGAGAATCCGGCACCTCAACAACATTTGCCGCCCTGATAACAAGATGACTGCTGTAAGCGCCGCCGGAGTATGGAAAGCCCGCCATGCCCATCACATTGTCACCCACCATCCACTGACTCGCTTCACTGCCCGTTTCAAGTACGGTTCCGGAAAAGTCATACCCCGGAATCCAGGGAAGGCTGTTTTTAATTTTCTCTGCAACGAACCCCGTCCCCCTGCGGGTCTTGAAGTCAATGGGGTTCACACCGGCACCAGCGACTCTGACAAGTATTTCATCTGCCGCAACAGACCGGGACTCGGCAACATTCTCGACCAACACTTCAGGGCCGCCAAACTCTTTTATTTCAATGTAGTTGATCTGCATGACAGGCCCTCTCGATCAGGTATCGGTAAAAGCAAGGTGGTAGTTGGCTATTATGGGCCTGAAGACTGAAAACCGCAATGGATTACCCGGACACTCTTTGTCAGCCTTGTCAGCCCTCACTCACACCGGCCAGTTGCCTGATGCCGTTTTGGTGCGCCCCGGCCTGTCTGTACCGGTATCCCTGACCGATACCCTTATTCTTTTCCATGCCGTGACTGCTGATTCATTCCAACAAAACCCTGTCTACAAACTTGCGAAGCAAATCATTGGACTCGGGAGTCTCTTTCGCCGCTGACAGCACCCTGTCGAGATGATCGGTTCCCGATGTGTATTTTTCGCGGTAGAAGGTCAGGCGCTCTACCAGGGTGCGCCGATCCACTTCCGGGTGAAACTGGAAGGCCCAGAAGGGTTTGTTGATCACCCTGAAAGCATGAATACACTGGGAGGTAAAAGCCAGCAACTGACAATTCTCCGGCAACTCCGTGGCTTTCTGCTGGTGCACAGATACCGCCATAAAATGGTTTGGCGTATCGTGGAACAAGGGGTCATGGGCGGCACCTTCAGACAACTGAATGGGCAGGGTGCCCATCTCGAAGTCCTCTTCCTGGTGCTCTATTTCCCCGCCAAGAGCCAGAACGGCCAGTTGGAAACCAAAACAGGAGGCAAAAACCGGTATCTCTTTCCGGACACACCAATTAAGTAACTGCGTCGCGCAGCCGACAAAGGGGTACCTGTCGGGCATCAACACATTAGCCTCACTTGCCCCGCCAACAAACAGCGCATCATACCCTTCAACCACGTCGGGGGTAAAAGAAGGGGTATCAAACACGTTAAGCACATCAAATCGGGCTTCTTTCAATCCCGAGTAAAGAGCGAAGCTTTCCAGTTCTTCTTTTCTGACCTGTTCCTGATCACGTATTTGAAGCAATAGTATTTTGAGTAATGACTTTCTTTCTTCCAACCTGAGACACCTCTGGCATTCATTTTACGATATTAATTTTCCGGTTCTGATTTTCCGGTTTTGACTAACCAATCACAGGTTACCCGGTTCCTCTTCCGGCAAGGGCTCACCTGAAAAATCATCCTCGCCATTCTGATTGTCCGGTATATCATCATATCCTGACATTTCTTCAATTTGCTCAATCAAATGGACAGCGATACCTACGAAGTCGGTGTCCGTAATGATACCCCTGAGCTCGCCTTTTTTCACAACAGGAAGACAGCCATGCTTGTGTTTCCTCAAATACAGCGCCGCACCTTTCAGGCTGTCCCTTTCATCAACAGTGTGAACCTTTTCAGTCATTACCTCCCGCACCTTGTGCGTGCGCTCCAGTTCGGTACGCTGATCTATCGACAATACACGCAAACTTGACGCGGAAGCCGCAAGCAAATCCCGCTGGCTGACGATACCTAGCAAATGGTTACCGTTTTCCACAATGGGAATATGACGAATATTCCTGCTTTCCATCATAGCACGAGCTTCAAACACCGATGCGTCCGGGCCAAGCGTATAGACGGTTTTAGCCATGACCTCATCGACAGTAATCATTCCATATCTCCTTTCCTTACTTATAGTTACTTCCTGGTGAGGCCGTTGCCAGTACCAGAAGCAGCCTCACTGATTTCCTGCATATCTGATCTTATTGCAGGTGACCCTCAGTAAATGATCAGGTCTCCGGCCACAGATTATTGGTATCATACTGCCCCACAATACCGTTCACGCCCCCAAAAAAACAGAAATCTTCGAAAAAAAGTCTATGCTTGTAGAAACAAGGGGCAACGGATCAAAAGCCCTCTCTACTTGACTGAAAATGCAAGCAAAAGAGTTTAACAGGTAACAACGGATCATCCTTCACTGTTTTGTATTTATTTCGGGGTTATTTGACTATGTTTTTTAAAAAAGAGAACGCGAAATTAAAGGAAAAAATTGCCCGACTGGAAAAAGATAACGAAAGTTTAACAAACCGGATAACCCGGCAGGAACAAGAGCTGGCCGCCAGGGATGTTGAAATCAGTCAGCTCAGGCAACAGGTCAGCCAGGAAAAACAGACCAGAGAATCCTGGAACCAGTCTCACGAACATATTGACCAGATCAAGGATTCCCTGTCTGATTCCTCAAACTTTTTACAGGAAGAAAAAAGCAAACTGACCAATACCGAAGACCTGTTCTGCCGAACTCGTGAAATTACGGATGAAATTGTCAGCAAGCTGGATGAAATCACAACTCATGCTCACGAAAGCGTAGCTGTGTCCAATGAGCTGAACAGTCACAGCACGGAAATCAAAAGCTTCGTCAATGTAATCAACAGCATCTCTGAACAAACCAACCTGCTGGCGCTCAATGCTGCCATCGAAGCGGCAAGGGCGGGTGAAGCGGGACGCGGCTTTGCCGTTGTCGCCGATGAAGTCCGGTCCCTGGCACAAAAAGCGGCGGATGCCAGTAGCGAAATTGAGAATCTGGTAGACAAGATCGTATCCAGCAGTAACGTGCTTGAACGCAATGTTGAAAAAGTCGCAGCCCAAAGCGAAGACGAAAAAGTCGCAGTATCTGAAATAGAAAACCTGATGGATCAGGTACTTTCCCTGTCCCGAGACATGCGAAAAATAGTAGAGAGTTCCGCAACCGTCACTTTTCTCAATACCAGAAAGCTCGAACACGTTGTGTGGAAAGACAGGGTCTACAGCGTCTGCCTTGGCAATGCCGACCCCGCCAGCGTGCACAAATCGGAACAGGAGTGCAAACTGGGCCACTGGTATTATCAGGGTGAAGGAGCCAGCAACTACTCCCACCTGGCCTCATTCAAGCAACTGGAAGCTCCGCATAGGAAATTTCACAATCTGGGCAACCAGGCCATGGATATGCACAGGAACGGTGATATTGAGGCGGCAAACCGGCTCCTGTCAGAAATGGAAAGTGCCAGCCACCTGATAATCAACGCACTTGACGGACTTGGAAACAACATGAACTGATTCCGGATTGAAATACTGCATTTGCCGGTACCGGGTGCACCCGGCAATCCGGTAGCCGGGCCTGCTCCTTGCCTTGCCGGCCTTGTGGATACACCGGCTAGCCTTGCCGGTAAACCAGCACATTCTGCCCCAGCCGGTTCAGATGACTGGCGTGCAGCCGGCTCATGGTACCTTTCTTGCAGTAGAGCAAATAGCGTTTATCGGGGTCAAATTCACTCGCCTTGCTGGCAAGTTCATAAAACGGCAGATGAATAATCCGGTTATTGGTCAACTTCAGGGGGGATTTCTGCCGCTCATCGGGATGACGGATATCCACGATAACATCTCCGATAGCAGGCGTACTGACAACCTCAACCACGCCGGCAACGACGGTTGACTCCATCACTTCGTCTACGCTGATCATTTTCCTTTCCGCCAAAGCTTTATCCAGTACTGCAAAATCGAATTTCTCTTCTTCCGCCAGCACTTTGCCCAACCTGGCTCTTGTAGTAGGTCGATCCGATATTACACCGCAATATTCGGGCATATTGGCCGCAAACTCTTCTGCACCGATCTGTGCACAAAGGCGAATAATGTCCAGCTTGTCCATGGTAATCAGAGGCCGCAATACCAGGGTATCTGTGGCACGATCGATCACAGCCAGATTGGGCAGGGTCTGACTGGACACCTGGGCAACACTTTCTCCGGTGACCAGGGCATGCAGCTTCAACTCTTTCGCCACTTCGGAGGCTGCTCTCAGCATAAGGCGCTTTAGCACCACCCCCATTTGAGAGTGATGAACCGACTTCAGAATCTCGGCAACCACCTCTTCAAAGGGAACCGAAACAAATTTGACCCGGTGGGAAGCCCCGTAACGCTCCCACAAATAGAGTGCGACCTGCTTGACACCGATTTCGTGAGCGTCCCCGCCCAGATTAAAAAAACAAAAATGGGTTTTCAGACCCCGTCTCATGGTCAGGTAACTGGCTGCAACAGAATCAAACCCGCCGGAAATCAGGGATAGGACCGGCTCCTGGGACCCCAGAGGGAAACCACCCAGCCCTTCATACCGTTTTTTAACCAAAAACAGATCGTTACCCCGCACTTCAATATTGATCGTCACCTCGGGATTACGCAGGTCTACGCGATCGGCACTGGTATGCGCCAGAAGACCACCTCCCACATACTGCTCCATCTGAGTCGAGGTAAAGCTGTGCCTGCCTGCCCTGCGAACACGAACAACGAAAGACTTGCCTGCAATTTCTTGTGCGTAATAGTCGATAGCCAGATTGGTAACCTGATCAAAATCGACCAGATCATGCTGCTCTACCAGAAGAATATTGGCGATGCCCGGAATACGCTGGAGCATGTCAGCGACAAGCCCGATCAACCCGGACGGCTCTTTTTGACAGGCTTTTTGAGAGACTGTTTGAGAGACTGTTTGAGAGGTTTTTTGTTCTTCAGGCACCTCCATTGAAGATACCGCTTTGGCAAGATCGACATCAATCCGATCCCACTGGCTCACCACTTTGATATCAGGGCTCACTTGAGCCAGTATTTTACCAATGTTATCTCGCAACCGGCTGACCAGTTGTTTACGCACCGGTTTGCTCTTGATGGAAATTTCAGGAAAAAGCTTGACTATAAACTTCATGGAGAATCGCTACCCGACAATAAGTACAACCAAATCAGAACCCACACCCGCACCATTTCACCGGGAATGAGTTTACCAGATACCGATTATACTGTGAGTGATGCCTGTTGTGAAAAACCACTTCACGGGCTCGCAGCGCACGGCTGACGGAAGACAGGTAGGAGAAAAAAACTGCCGGAGCGAAACACAATGACGTAACCGTTTCGGAATAAATGGCATGACTGAAGGCTCTCACAAGGTAACTTACTGTTAATCCAGGGTATACAATCGGACTGATGAACGATACAGTAACAATTCTCAACGATACAGTAACAATAAAAAACAGTGGATAAACTTCCACATCTATGAGTCGCGCTTCTTTGTAGAGAGCGCAATTTTGGAGAGAGCCCAATGCATCAGAAAGTGCCGCAGCTAATCAATGGCGAATTCAGCCTCAGTCAAAGCCAAAAATGGGAACCGGTGACCAACCCGGCTACGGGTCTGGTTATCGCGGAAGTTCCTTATGCCGAAGAATCAGAAGTCGAACAGGCCATCAGCAGTGCCAAAGAAGCATTTTTATCCTGGAAGGAGGTGCCTCCGCCCGAGCGGGCAAGGTTAATGCTCAATTACCAGCAGCTTTTGAAGGATCACCATGACGAAATTGCCGAAATTCTCAGTCAGGAAACCGGCAAAATATTTGCCGATGCCAAAGGTGATGTGTGGCGCGGTATTGAAGTCGCTGAACATGCCTGCAACATTTCATCCCTGTTAATGGGAGAGACGGTAGAAAATGTAGCCAGAGAAATTGATACCTACAGTCTGATCCAGCCTCTCGGCGTGTGTGCCGGTATCACGCCATTCAATTTTCCGGCCATGATTCCCCTGTGGATGTTCCCGCTGGCCATTGCCTGCGGCAACACCTTTGTTCTCAAACCGTCCGAACAAGACCCGCTCACGCCTGTTCGGCTGGCAGAGCTGTTTCTGGAAGCCGGTTTCCCCAAAAATGTGCTGCAAGTGGTTCATGGCGGGAAAGACCAGGTCGACCAGATTCTCAATCACCCGACGATCAAGGCCATCTCCTTTGTCGGCTCGGCGCAGGTGGGCCAGCACATTTACCGCACAGGCACACAAAATCTGAAACGGGTACAGTGCATGACCGGCGCAAAAAATCATATGGTCATCATGCCTGATGCCAACAAACAGCAGGTCATCAGTCATCTGGTGGGCGCCTCTGTCGGGGCCGCAGGGCAACGATGTATGGCGATCAGCGTGGCAATATTCGTCGGTGAAAGTCAGCAATGGATACCCGAAGTGGCCGAAGCCGTCCGGCAAGCGAAGCCCGGACTGTGGAACGATGAGGATGCCGGGTTCGGCCCGCTTATCAGCCCGGCGGCCCGACAACGCGTGCTCGGATTGATTGACACGGGCAAAAAACAGGGGGCGACCTGCCTTCTGGACGGCTCGGATTTCACCCTGCCCGAGCACCCCGAAGGCAACTGGATTGGCCCTTCGGTTTTTGCCGACGTCACCCCCGAGATGGACATTTACCGGGAAGAGATATTCGGGCCGGTGCTGCTTACCATGAATGCAGAGAGCCTGGAGCAGGCAACACAATGTATCAATGCCAATCCCTTTGGCAATGGCACCTCCATTTTCACCGCATCAGGCGGCGCGGCACGCTACTTTCAGCACAATATCGAGGTTGGCCAGGTGGGCATTAACGTACCCATTCCCGTACCACTGCCCTTCTTTTCATTCACCGGATGGAGAGGCTCTTTCTACGGCGACCAGCACGCTTACGGCAAGCAGGCGGTTCGCTTCTATACCGAAACCAAAACGGTCACGGCCAGGTGGTTTGATAACGAGGCAACCTCCGCCTCCGGCCCGAATATGACGATCAATCTGAAGTAATCGTTTTAAGATGACGGCCAGTTTGAAATGACGGCCAGTCTAAAATGGCTGTCACCCTGAAATGGCAATCACTCTGCAATGATAAAACGTAACTGCCCCTGCCCAAGGTGGCCTGAGCGGTTGCGATAACACCTTTGATAAAAAGAATAACTTTAACATAAAGGGCAACAGGTCATGGATTTCGGTTTCTCCAACGAACAACGCGCCTTCCGCGAAACAGCCAGAGCGTTTAGCGAAAAAGAATTGATGCCAAACGCGGCCGACTGGGACAGGCAGTCTCACCTCCCTCTCGATGTCATCAAACGCATGAGCGAGATGGGATTTTGCAGCCTGTACGTTCCCGAAAAACTGGGCGGCATGGGGCTTGGCAGGCTCGATTCAAGCATCATCCTGGAAGAACTGGCAAGGGGCTGCACCGCCACCACCGCATTCATTACCATACACAACATGGTGACATGGATGATTGCAGAATTTGCCAGCGATCCGCTAAAGGACCAGTGGTGCCCCCACCTGGTCAAAGGTGAACGACTGGCCTCTTATTGTTTGACCGAACCCGGTGCCGGCTCCGATGCGGCATCCCTCAAAACCACGGCAAAAAAACAGGGAGACTGTTACCTTATCAATGGCGGCAAGATGTTTATCTCCGGCGCTGGTGTCACCGACCTGCTACTGGTTATGGCTCGCACTGGCGGGCCGGGCGCAAAGGGTATTTCCGTCTTCCTTGTTCCGGCTCGGGCCGATGGCGTAAGCTTCGGTAAAAGAGAGAAAAAAATGGGCTGGAACTGCCAGCCCACCGGCTCGATCACCTTCGACAATGTGCGCGTACCGGCAACGCAAATGGTAGGGGAGGAAGGCATGGGATTTAAAATTGCCATGCAAGGGCTTGACGGAGGCCGAATCAACATCGCAACCTGCTCGCTGGGCACTGCACAGGCCGCACTGGAACAAAGCCGAAAATATCTTCAGGAGCGCCACCAGTTTAACCGGCCACTGGCAGACTTTCAGGCCCTGCAATTTAAACTGGCGGACATGGCAACGGAGCTGGTAGCCGCACGTCAGATCGTTCATCTGGCGGCCTGGAAGCTGGATCGGAAAGATCCGGATGCCACCACCTTTGCAGCCATGGCAAAACGCTTTGCGACCGATGCGGGTTTTTTCATCTGTAACGAGGCGTTACAACTCCACGGCGGCTACGGCTACCTGAATGATTTCCCGCTGGAACGCCATGTCCGTGATGTGCGAGTTCACCAGATTCTGGAAGGAACCAACGAAATAATGCGCGTAATTATCGCAAGGCGCCTGCTGATGGAGGAAGCCTCGGAGATCCTTCGCTAACAAACAAAACACTCGATACGTGTAATCAGACAATATGGGTAAAAACATGAATACAGAAACCACTCTTGACACAGGCACTGATAAATTAACACTAACCCTTACTGGCCACACAGCCACACTGGTGATCAACAATCCACCCGCCAATACCTGGGATGAGGAGAGCCTGCCTGCACTGAGCCGGACGATTTCGGCACTTGACAACAATAAGGACATCTATGCGCTGGTGGTAACAGGGCAGGGAGACCGGTTTTTTTCTGCCGGAGCCGACCTGAAGCTTTTTGCCGACGGCGATAAAGCCCGCGCCCGAAAAATGGCCAGACTGTTTGGCCAGGCTTTTGAAACACTGGGCAAGTACAAGGGTGTCAGCATCGCAGCCATTAATGGCTATGCCATGGGCGGCGGGCTGGAGTGCGCACTTGCCTGCGATCTTCGCATTGTTGAAAAACAGGCAATTCTGGCCCTGCCCGAGGCTACCGTAGGCTTGCTGCCCTGTGCCGGTGGTACTCAAAACCTTCCCTGGCTGGTCGGAGAAGGCTGGGCAAAACGCATGATTTTGTGTGGTGAGCGGGTAAGTGCAGAAAAGGCCGTTACAATCGGCCTGGCCGAAGAAGCCGTCGACACCGGAGAGGCTCTGAACAAGGCTGTCGAGATAGCTGCCCGGGTCGCCAGGCAAAGCCCGTCCAGCGTGGAGGTCTGCAAACGACTGTTGATGGCCGCCCGATCCAACCCCATGCAACATGCGCTCCCCCTGGAACGGGAATTATTTGTTGACCTTTTCGACACACAGGATCAAAAAGAAGGAGTCAATGCCTTTCTGGAAAAACGTCAGGCTCACTGGAAAAATGGCTGAGGAACCCGCCATGAACACATCATCCGAATCACTTGTATTGTTCGACACCATTGCCACTCGAAGCGGGCATGCCCTCGGCCGCATCACTCTGAATTCACCCAAAACCCTGAATGCACTGGCGCTGGAAATGATCGGCCAGATCACTGATCAATTAAAGAGCTGGGCCAATGATAACCACATCGTCGCTGTATGGCTGCATGGCAGCGGAGACCGCTCTTTCTGTGCCGGAGGCGACATTGTCAGCCTGTATAACTCGATGAAATCCGACCCGGGTGGACCCAACCGGTTTGCCAGGGATTTTTTTAGTCAGGAATACCGGTTGGACTACCTGATTCATACCTACCCCAAACCCGTTCTTTGCTGGGGTGGTGGTATTGTGATGGGCGGCGGCCTGGGTCTTATGGCAGGAAGCAGCCACCGCATAGTGACGGAATCCACCCGCATGGCCATGCCCGAAATCACCATTGGCCTTTTTCCTGATGTCGGTGGCTCCTGGTTCCTGAATCGGATGCCCGGAAAAACAGGCTTGTATATGGGGCTGACCGGCAGTGCGATTAACTGCTCTGACGCGCTGTTTACCGGGTTGGCAGACTACTTCCTGGCCAATGATCAGAAAGACGATTTGCTCAGGGCAATCACAGACAGCCGGTGGCATGGGGATGCCGGGAAAGACAGGGCGCTGATGACCGACCTGATTCAACATCAGTCCGCAAGCTCACCCGAGCCACCGGAATCACAGGTAGAAGCCCATTTGCAGGTTATCAATGAGCTGGTGTTTGAAGACGACCTGCCGCGCACCTTCAATGCGATCGTGCAACACAACACAGACGACAAATGGCTGATAAAAGGACAGAAAAATCTGCAACACGGCTGTCCTGTTTCCGCCCACCTGATTTTTGAACAGTTACATCGGGGCAAACAGCTTGAATTGTCGGAGGTTTTCCAGGAAGAGTTCAACATGGCCATGAGTTGCGTCACAAGGGGTGACTTCCAGGAAGGCGTGCGAGCCTTGTTGATAGACAAAGACAACCAACCCCGCTGGCGATATAACAGCATAACCGATGTGCCGAAATCCTGGGTTAACGCGCATTTTTCCTACCCCTGGACGGAAGACATCTCCCCCCTGCACGACCTGGGAAAACAACCCGATGCGACCGGGAATCTCGATAAATACACTGAAGGATAACGGATATGATCAAGAAAATCGGTTTTATAGGCCTGGGAAACATGGGCAAACCCATGGCACTCAATCTGGTCAAAAAAGGATTTGAGTTGCGCGTTTTTGATATTCAACCCGACCCTGTCGCGGAGCTGGTCACTGCCGGCGCCTGCGCAGCGGACAGTGTCGCTGATGTGTTGACCGGGGCAGACCTCATCATCAGCATGCTGCCTTCCGGGCATCATGTTGAAAACCTGTACCTGGGTGAACAAGGCATACTCAATAATCTGACTCACCAACCACTATTAATCGACTGCAGCACCATCGCGCCGGACTCTTCCCGTAAAGTGGCCGAGGCAGCCGGTCAAAAGCAGCTTGTGATGCTGGATGCACCGGTTTCAGGTGGAACGGCCGGTGCCACTGCCGGCACCTTGACCTTTATCGTTGGAGGCAAGCCCGAGGCGTTGGAGCAAGCCCGCCCCGTATTGGAAGCCATGGGCAAAAAATGCTTTCACGCCGGCCAGGAAGGTGCAGGCCAGGTGGCCAAGATTGCCAACAACATGCTGTTGGCCATTCATATGACAGGCACTTCAGAGGCGCTCAATCTTGGTATAAAAAATGGCCTGGATCCGAAAGTGCTATCTGAAATTATGGCCAACAGCTCGGGGAACAACTGGTCACTCGAATTCTATAACCCTTATCCCGGCATCATGGAAAATGCTCCTTCATCCAATGAATACCAGGGTGGATTTATGGTTGATTTGATGAACAAGGATCTCGGGCTGGCTATGGAAGCGGCGCTTGATTCCAAATCTGCCGTTCCATTGGGTGCACTGGCAAAAAGCCTGTATGAAATACATTCCAAAAACGGCAATGGCGGCCTTGATTTCTCAAGCATTATCAAAATGCTGGGTTAACTCCATTCGCTCCGGCCCGGTTTGCAAGCCGGGTCAGGCCACAGAATGGAACGAAGCAGCAACCGGAGCCAGAAATCCGGAACACTGATTTGTTTGGCAACTATGCTATTATCGGGAGTTTGAGACTTTACCTGACGAAAAAAACGAACGCTATGACTGTTATAACTGTAACCACCACCTATGCCCGGTTTTTGCTGCATTTTTCCAATGTGTAAAGGCAAGTGCCATGTTTAGGGGCAAGCACGATCATCGCACTGCCTTTCATCGACTGTACCCCCTGGTCGTGCAGGTTTGCCTTGCGCTCATTATCATATCACTTCCAGCCCACTCTTCGGGCCATTCTTCAAGCTATTCTGCTTCCGGCAGTCATTCAGCCGCAGCTCCGTCCGAACCCGTTGTCGAACTCTTCGACCAGGTACAAGACTACCCGCTCAATCGAAAACTTCGCTTCCTTGAGAATAAAAATGGAGAATATACAACTGAACAAATAATAAGCGGAGAAATGGATAGCCATTTTTCAAGATCAGAAGAAAATGTGCTCAATTTTGGTTATACCGATAGTGTTATCTGGGTCAAGATCCCGATTCATTACCGTGGTCAACAACAGAATGCAAAGTACTGGTTTGAGATCAATACCCCCCTTTTGGGTCATGCCGCGCTGTTTATCAAAGAGAAAAATAACCTAATAAGGAAATATGCGGGCTACGAAACCCCGTTATCCGAGCGGGATATCGCCTACCCGACACGGGTTTTCGAGCTGACTTTTCAGCCGGATCAAAAAGTCGAGCTTTTTGTTCAATTATCCAGCGACCTGTCACTGCATATTCCTATGAATATTTATTCGGCAAAGGGCATGACCGAGAAGTTCAATATGGTCACTCTGCTCTATGCGCTTTGCCTGGGCGCGACCCTGATCATGGTCGCCTACAATGTTTTTGTACTGATATCCGTCCGCGAAAAGGAATATTTCTATTATGTACTGTATATTTCTTTTTATTTGATTTCTCTCCTCGGGGAGAGAGTGCACGGGCTTCAACTGCTGGGCTCTGTCCCGGCCTTTCTGGATCAACGCTTTTTACCCACTTATGTCTGGATTACTTTCTTTTTTGCTTTCACTATGGCCCGGTATTTTCTTAACGCCCCAAAAGTAAGTGAAAGCCTCGACTGGTTTATCAAAATCTATGCCCTCAACTGCCTCGTTTGCGGCATCATTTCGCTCTTTACCGAATTTACTCTCGCTGTCCAGTGGGGAGTGATAGGAACCATTATCAATACCCTTGCGGTCTGCGCCTGTGGTCTGTTCGCCATTATTAAAAGGCTGCCTGGCAGTGGTGCATTCTTCGTCGCCTGGCTGTTCAATTTTGCCGGTCTGGCACTCTATGCATTGGCAGTTTCCGGGTATATCTCATTCAATCCCCTCACCTGGAATGCACCGCAGCTGGGCATTATCTGTCAGGTACTGCTGCTCTCATTCGCACTGTCAAATCGAATCAAAACCGCCCAGAAAAACGCCCTCAACGCAAACGCATTGGCCATGAAACATCTGCAAAGATATCGTTCTTTATTTGATCATGCCGTCGAGGGGGTTTTCCAGATTTCGTTAAGGCGCCGGTTTATTGACGCCAACCCGGCCATGGTAAAGCTGCTGGGATACAACTCGTACCGGCAAATGGCCAAAGACACCCCGGATGCGCTCGCCGCCTGCTACAACGACCCTGAAACGCTTGAACAAGTGATCAACTCGCTGGAAAACGGCAATCCGATTGCCAACCTTGAAACCCGATACACGACTCACAGCGGGGAAGAAAGGTGGGCAATATCTTCCCTCAGGGCAGTAGAGCAGGAAGGAGATCAACCCCTCCTCCTGGAAGGTTCTCTGGTTGACATCACAGAAGAAAAGGAAAAGGAAAAACTGGAAAAAGAGAGGCAGCAAGATCGAATTCACAGGAAGGTCGCGGAAGCCTCCGCCAAAGCCAAGACCCGGTTTCTGGCCAATATGAGCCATGAAATCAGAACGCCGCTAACTGCCATCATCGGATATAGCGAGTCCATGCTGGACGACACCATGAGCGAGCAGGAGAAGAAATCCTCTTTGACTACCGTAATCAGGTCAGGCAAGCATTTGCTGGAACTGATCAACGACATTCTTGATCATTCAAAAATAGATGCCAACAAGCTGGAAGTGGAAATTGTCCCGGTTTCGGTTGTCGAGATCCTCGACGAAGTAAAAGATTACCTGCAGTCCCGGGTCCAGGAAAAAGGGCTTGAATTTACTATCCAGTACGACTTTCCCTTACCGGAAACGATACAGACCGACCCGACCCGATTAAAGCAAATCCTGTTAAACCTGTGCAGTAATGCCATTAAATTCACTGACAGAGGCAGCATCCGGATCACTGTCCGGTGTGACCAGGATGAGGAAAAAATCCTTGTTCGCGTCGTGGATACAGGCATTGGCCTGAAGCCGGAACAGATGTCACATCTATTCGACCCCTTTGCCCAGGCCACACCCTCCATTACCCGGGAATACGGGGGAACCGGGCTCGGGCTTAACATATCCAGGCGACTCGCCGAGTTACTGGGCGGTACAATCCGGGTCTCCAGCACATACGGTCAAGGCAGTGAATTCGAGCTGTCAATCGCTACCGGGAAAACGGGCAGCACCAGGCTTATCCGGAATGCCGGTGAGTTGAAAAAACGTCAGACCAGCGTGCAGGCACTGGAGATTCCCAAACTGAAAGGACGCATCCTGTACGCGGAAGACAATGTCGTCAACCGCAAGTTAATTGAAATTCTGGTGACCAAGACCGGAGCCACCCTGAAAACAGCAGTGAATGGCGCGGAAGCACTCAAGATGACCTCGGATGAACAGTTCGATCTCATTCTTATGGACATTCAAATGCCGATCATGGATGGCAAGGATGCAACCATAGCTATCCGCAAATCAGGCAACACCACGCCCATTGTGGCTCTCACCGCCAACATCATGGCCGAAGACATCCGGGAGTACAAAGAAGCGGGGTGCAATGATTGTTTGTCCAAACCTGTTGACAAGAAGCGACTCTATGCAACCCTTTCTCACTATCTGGAAGCAGCGAAAAAAAATGACGATCCACGCCAACTTCCAGGCTCTCCCCCGGACATAGAGAAAAAGAAAACAAAACAGGCTCAAGGCGCTAAAGACGGGTTGCAGCCAATTATAGATCGGTTTTTAGCCAGCCTGCCAGAATATATTACCAAACTGAACGCCTGTTCAAAACGAAATGAATGGCAGGAAGTGCAGAAAATTGTTCATCAGATCAAAGGCGTTGCCGGCTCCGTTGGCTACCCGGATATGACCGAAAAAGCCGGATTACTCGATATAGCGATAAAAAAGGGCCGACAGGATGACTACGCCCGGCTGCTCGCCCACGTATTGAAAGAGTGCCAGGACGCCGTCAATGCGGTTGAAGACCATCACTCCCGACCATCCTGAAAACCGGCTTACCCGCTAGCTTACCTGATAGTCAAACACACCATCATCGGAAACACCGATATGCACTCTGGTGACTTCCTGGCCATCCGCCATTCGGGTCAAACACTCCGACGCCAGCTCGGGCAACAGGGTTCGATTCAAAATGGTTTCGATGTTACGAGCACCGGTATCAACCTCCTGGCTGCGTGCCACAATATGCAATAACACGTCTTCATCATAGGTAAACGCCGCGCCATAGTGCTCTCTGACCCGCTTCTCAATACGGTTCATGTTGATCTGGCAGATTTTCATCAGGTTCTCATCATCGAGTGGATAATAGGTGATCACCCGGGTTCTGCCGAGGAATGCCGGCTTGAAGTATTTGAGCAACTCGGGGCGCATGCTGTCCAGCAGGGTTTCCGGGTCGGGTCTTTCTTCCTGGCTGGCAACAATACTTCTGATTGCAGCCTCACCTGCATTCGAAGTCATGATAATAACGGTGTTCTTGAAGTCGATATCGCGGCCTTCACCATCTTTTATCGTGCCTTTGTCAAACAGGCTATAGAACACATCCTGCACACCCTGGTGGGCTTTTTCCATTTCGTCCAGCAGAATGACCGAATAGGGTTTGCGACGTGCAGCCTCGGTCAATACACCACCCTCGCCATAACCAACGTAGCCGGGAGGCGAACCCAGCAGCATTGACACCTTATGCTCTTCTTTAAACTCGGACATATTAATCACGGTGATATTCTGTTCACCACCGAACAACATGTCGGCGAGTGCCAGTGCCGTTTCTGTTTTACCTACACCACTTGAGCCCACCATCATAAACACACCAATGGGCTTGCGCGGGTCAGTCAAACCGGCACGGGAGGTACGAATGGACTGGGCAATGGCTTCCAGTGCATGGGACTGACCAATCACCCGCTCTTCCAGCCGGTCTCGCAGGTTGAGAATCGAATGAATTTCATCACCCACCATTTTTCCAACAGGAATACCCGTCCAGTTGGCTACCACTTCCGCCACTGCCTGGTCACTCACATGAGGTTGCATCAAGGGTTGGTCACCCTGAACCTCGCACAACTGTTCTGTCAGTTCTTTCAGTTTTTGTTGCAGCCCGGCTTTTTGTTCGTCGGTCAGGAGTTCTTCGTTCTCGACGGGCCCGGTTCCCTCCTCCACAGGTGCCTGGTCGGCTCTGGAAAAATAATCTGTTTCAATGGAATCGCGAATGTCTTTTATTTCGCTGATGATTTCCCTTTCTTTTTCCCATTGCGCTTCTTGCGATACCAACAGGCTCTCTTCCGCTGCCTTGTCTGCCTTGAGCCCGGCAATCTGCTGTTCACAATCGCCACTGGACGCATGCTCCTGCTCAATCATGCTGATAGTGGTGTCCAGTTGCCGGATTCTGCGACGGGTGTCTTCCAGCAAAGAGGGTGTCGCGCTCTGGCTCAGTGCAACCCGGGCACAAGCGGTATCCAGCAAACTGACTGACTTGTCGGGCAATTGTCGCCCGGGAATATAACGTGCAGACAGTTTTACAGACTGCACAATCGCATCGTCAGAGATGCGAACCTTGTGATGGCTCTGCAAGGTTTTGGAAATCCCCCTCATCATATCAATAGCGACATCTTCCGTCGGCTCTTCCACCTTCACGACCTGAAAACGTCGAGTCAGCGCAGGGTCACGCTCAAAATACTTTTTATATTCCGCCCAGGTTGTGGCGGCTATGGTACGCAGTTCACCCCGGGCCAGTGCCGGTTTCAGCAGGTTTGCAGCATCCCCCTGGCCTTCTTTGCCACCCGCCCCGACCAGAGTATGCGCCTCATCAATAAACATAATGATCGGGTATGGCGAGGCCTTGACTTCTTCAATCACCGCTTTCAGACGATTCTCAAACTCACCTTTCATGCTGGCTCCTGCCTGCAACAGGCCCAGATCCAGGGTCATAATAGTCACCCCTTTCAGTGGTTCGGGCACATCATCGGCTGCCACTCGCAGGGCAAATCCCTCAACAACGGCCGTTTTACCCACGCCTGCCTCACCGGTCAGAATCGGGTTATTCTGACGACGGCGGGTCAAAATATCGATACACTGCCGTATCTCTCCATCACGCCCCAGCACCGGATCAATTTCCCTGTTTTTTGCCCGCTCGGTCAGGTTGATACAGAATTTACCCAGTGCAGAACCACCTGCAGGTGACGAACCGGCGGCTTCAGTGCCTGTACCGCCGGACACAGGAGAGCGAGACACCCCTCTGGATTCTTCGGTGCGACCAAAAACCGTTGCCATGGTGGTTCGCGCCTTTTCATTGGTCACATCGCGAATACTCGGGGCGGATTCACCAATCTGGCGACGGAGTGTGTCATCAGACAGAATGGCACAGAGCAGGTGACCCGAGGTCATGCTGTTGTGCCCCATATCAACCGACGCAACCAGCCAGGCATACTTGAGCACATCCTGCATGGACTGAGCCAGCACCGGTGTGCGGGTATTGCCCGCCCTGAGCCGGCCCAGCGCATCATTCAGCTCTCTTTGTACAATGCCGACATTCACCCCCTGTTGCTCCAGTATTTTTCCGATATCGGTATCCGTCTGCTCCAATATCTTCATCAACCAGTGTTCAAGCTCGATACTGTAATGAGTCTTGGCGAAACACAACCCGCTGGCATTATCCAGCGCCTGTTTCAGGTTAGGATTCATACGCTCCACAAGCGCTTTCAAATTGACATTAAACATAGATTTTCGCCTTATGAGTTTGAATTGATTGCAAGGTTAACCTGTTGCATTCCATGTTTTGACAGTTGTATTCTCACTTTTTTATCGGTCGGGTCAGCTTTATACAGACTTGTGTTCCAACCCAATTGAAACTGCGGATCACGACAGCCCAACCGTGTCGGCCGCAATCGATCCTCACGCACCATCAATGACAGATCGAAGTCCATCTCTATGCCTGCCCGCTGCTTGATAAAGTCATACAGGGCAGACAGTTTTCTGGTGCCCGGGGCAAATTCCACAAAATCTTGCTCAGAAAAATCTTCGATTTCCACTTCAAACAGATTTTGCAGTACCCAACACCTTGAACCCAGAATGGCATTTTGCCCAAGACGATTGTTCATGCCCAAAGTCATCGCGCCCGCCATTCGGGTCACAACATCCGGCGACAGCCGTCGCCATTTGCCTTTAAACTGATGTATTCTTACCCTTAGGCCAAACTGATGGTAGATCGCAGTCTTCAGTGTGTACTCGTTACATCGCCGATGGGCAATTGCGCCAGGATAGTTCATCCAGGCACCCCCATGCGTGTGAAAGCTTCCGGGTAAACCGGACATACCGGAAAGCGCCTTGACCACTTCACCATACCAGTCGTTCAGATACCTGGACTGACTTACCTGTGCCGACTGAAAATTGGCCATCGGACGGTACTTTTTCCATGCCTTGTAAAACAGCGAGATCGTTCGGTGATTGAACTGGTCAAGAAACGCCTCAAGAGCGTGATCCTTCTCCCTGTGTCTGGCAAGAATCAATTCTGAATAGTGAAAGGGCAGCACACCGGAAGCGCCATTGAGTCCCATCATATTGGTGGTCAAGAGCCATTGGCCATGACGCTCGCCGGCTTCATGGCTTGAAACGTTTCGGCTTGAGACGTTATGGCTTGAAGCATCCTGGTCGGCCTCGTCACCGGTACCGGACAAACTGACCTCACTGACCGGGCCGGCCCCAAATATCAGATTCGGGTTGACGCGGAAGCGAACAGGATCTCGCCCCGGTGCCCCCGGGTCGCCCAGGCATTGCGGGTTATCCCGGTTGCTTCGCAACAAATCCGTTTCAATCAAGCGAACCAATTGAAAAAAATCGAATCGCCATGGTTCACAGACCATGCGATCTTTCAGATTAATTCGATTTCGCCGGCTCTTGGTGGCCATTTTTTCAACACCTCGGCTTTCCCCTTGAGTCTTGCAACCATCCGGGTAAACGAATTAATGGAACAGTACATGGCAAAAAACCGCTCAAGTACCGATGCAAAGAGATAGACACTGTGGCCGGACAGCATACTTTCATCAAATGTCACCTCGATTTCTGTGCCACGACACACAGTCGTCTTGCCCTTGTAGGTGACAGGGGCGGTAATTGATGATGTTTTCAACGACAAAACCGATTTGATCATGGCTTTTGTTGCCGAACTCTCAACCACATCATACAGTGCCAGAATTTCTCTGAAATAGCTCGTGCCACTCTCTCCGGTCAATGACAAGTGATTCAGCGACAACTGTGAGACAAGCCGCCACCTTGCACCATTTCCCTGGGGCGGGCGACAGGTATTGGTAATGCGGGTCAATGTGTTGATTCTTGCCAAAGGCACGCCCAGTGCGTTGCATTTCAAATACGGTTGTCCACCTCCAAAGGGTAACTTTTCAGGCATATTGCCATTAAAACACAGGGTTTCTATCGACAGGGTTTCGTCTTCTGCTTCTGCAACATCAAAAGCCAGATCCACCAGCGACAGCTCGGTACATGAACCCGGCTCATTACCCGGTTCACCGCCAAACACCTCCTGGCGCCGGGCAGTCCAGTACCGTTCACTGTCACTCTCTATGTCTGCATGAGACAAACCATAAAAAGGTTTGTACTCAACTTTGAGCCCGCTACCACTGACACCCGTCACTTTCTCGATGGCATACACCTCATAATGATGAGGAAAACGGGCATCGGGAATCACCTTGTAACTATCCTGGGTATACTCAAGCGAAATCGGTTCGGCACGACAGGGAAACAGATTGACAATGGGGCAACAGTTTAACGCAAGCATGCTTTCGTCTACATGCCTCTCCAGATCAGCATCGGCGCGATCGGTATAAATATAAATATCAATGACGTTGCCTTTCACCCGTTCGAGCGCATTTTTTAAACCGGTCAGCTCAAAAAACAAAAACTTTTCAGGAAATGCCATAAATTCAGTGAGCAACCGATAACCCGGAAACGAACCGGGCGGGTAAGGTACAATACCCTCGGATTCTTCAAAACCGAGAGGTTTAATGGTGTGCGCTGCAAGTTTTCGATACTCCCCGTCACCCGAAGCGATCACTACGCCCCGGGCTTCATGCAACACCGCCTGATAGAGAGGATAGGTATACCGGGCCTGGCCTTTCAAGAAAAAGCGCAGGTTTTCCAACGCCATGTCACCGACAACCATATCTTCACCCGAAAGCTCGAGACGAAGATGGATAACCGACTCTGCACCCTTGAACTCGTTCGCTCCAGGCGTGGCGAATGGCTTGCCCCGGTACCTGGCAAAGGGTATTTTTATGGGCTGAATGGTCATATCAAAAACGGTCTGAAAACTGCAGGGCCGACCTTTTATGGCATCCGTTTCGAGTAATGTTCCCTTTTTGACGGGGACGGTCGTGTCAAGGTCGTTTTCAGGCACAAACTGAACCACGGCAAGGGAGGGCAGTGGTCTCAGATAATGGGGATACAGGTTATCCAGCAGTGCATCGGTTAATTCAGGAAAATCATCGGCAATTTTCTTTTGAATACGGGCGTTGAGATAGGCAACACCTTCCAAAAGTCTGGAAACATGCGGGTCTTCTACCACTTCTTCACTGATTCTCAACCTGCTCGCCACTTTGGGATAGGCGCGAGCGAACTCCGCGCCAGATTGGCGCAGGAAAGCCAATTCCTTTTCATAGAAAGACAACAGGTCATCTGACATCAGTGAACACGCCCTATATGAACATTATTGGTTGAAGGCTCAAACGCCGAATCAAATACAATTTCTTCAGGTGCCGGATCAGCATGCATTAGTGCTTCGATTCTGAAATGCAATGTCCGATCAAGTTTGTCAGAGTCTTTGAGTACCACATTCACCGTTTTGAAACGTGGCTCAAACCGCCTGATATGGTCTTCAACCAGCCGACAAAACTCGTTTGATCCGGCTGCATTTAAAAAATTGATCACATTCAGATCCGGCAAACCATAGTTGACCAGAGAACGATCCAGCTCATCACAACCATCGGGAGGGGAAACACAGCGGAAACGGGTGTTCAGCAAGCTTTCCAAATCCCTGCGCACACTTTCCCGAATTTCAGACATCAGCTGATGTCGGCCTTTTTCATTCTCAATTGTCCGGTCAGGCTGATAATCAATGAGCCTGTCCAGTACAGACGCTCTTACCAGCAGGTTTTTTTTTCGTTTGTTCGCTTTGCTAGCCACGGCGGGCACCTGTCAGTTCGGTAGTGAGGTGCAGATCAGAACGCAAACTGTCTGCCTGATAATGCGGTTGCAACAGGATTTCAGCCCAGTATTCACCCGGTTTTTCCGGGTTATCAAATACCTCGACCAATGCCTTTCTCAACGGGTATCTGGACTGCAAATACCAGTCAGCATCTTCTTGCATAACAGTATAGCCGTTCAGCCATTTCTGCAGCATGCTCGCACAATCCGAGGCCCGGGTATAGCTGCCAATTTTGTCCCGCATCATAATCTTGATATAGTGAGCGAAGCGTGAACCACAAAGTAAATACTGCAATGAGGAGGCAACACGCTCATCTGCATTCACCCGAGAGCTGGTAAACTCCCGATTCCGGAAAATCGAAGGCATACTGTGAAATGCCAGCAGCGGCAAGTCATAGCATTGACAGGCTGCAATAAAGCCCTGGTCGGCCAACTCTCTTTCCCGTTCATCGGTGATTACCACATCTGTACCGGGTTTAAAATCGGTCTCATCCGGCCCGACCCTGAAATAGTCGACGACCAGTTCATTGACTATTCCTCCCGACAATTGATCCCTGGGTGCCCCCCTGATATGTGAAAACCATCCGATATCACTGAACTCCCGAATCAGCACCTTCGCGACCGCCATATTGGCCCCGCCCCACAGATATTTTGACGAGTCGCTCAATCCCCGACGTTCATCATAAATCAGGCCGCCGAAGTCATCCAGCCTGACGGTATAGGGCTTGCGCAGCAACACCCTGGGCAAGGTAATCCCCATAAATCGTGCATCAGGGTGGTTGCGCAGGGTTTGCCATTCTGCATATTCCTGCTCCCGGAAAACAGACTCTAGCGAGAAAGCGTGCGTCAAATAATCAAAGGCACCATCCAGCCCGAAAAGCTCGGGGGAAGCATTGATCAGTATCGGGGAAAAAGCGGCACCCGCTATCTCGGAAAGGCATTTCAGGGTCGGAACATCATCATAACGATGTTTCGGGCCAGGTCTGTGAGATATTTCATAGTCGGCAATGAGTACGCCATAGGGTTCACCACCTGGTGTATCATACTCTTCACTGTACACTTTATGGAATAACTGGCTTTGATCGAACTCCATAGCCCGATTTACATCTTTGGTGATCTCCGCCCAGGTAATATCCAGGAATCGTATTTTGACATTGTTACGCCCTGAAGCGCAGTCAACCAGAGACTCAAGGTTTCGCCAGGATGATTCCAGACGCTGGAATACGGGGTGATGAATAATCGCATTCACCTGACCAATGATCAAGTCGTCGATCCTGGATAGCAGATAATCCAGCCACAACAAACAGTCTTCAAACCGATCCTTTTCCGACAGACGACCCTCTTCCGGCGACATCTCGACACCAGAATCGGAACCCTTGCCGGTCTGAAAAAAATCGGCCACCAAAGCAAGCACTGCGTCGTCCGTATAATACGCAAGTGAATCCTGTTGACTTGCCTCTGAGTCCGACGCAATGAGTTTGCCTACCAGACTTTGGACGGCTTGTTCGATTGATGTGACTGGCTGCATGAAAACACGCTTTCAGATACCTTGTTTCAACAAAGGAACCAATAAAAAAGTCGAAAAAGGGAGGAACAACCCTCCCCTTTCGGATCACTGAAGGTGGCTATGATCAGGATGAGCCTGGAATATCAGCAACCATACGCAAGGATGCCGTCAACTCTTCCATTTGCAACCAGGGCCGCATATATGCAATTGCACTGTATGAGCCTGGCGCTTCAGGGTTTTCTTTCACCTCTACACGCGCTTCAGCCAGTGGATACCTGGCTTTCATTTCCGGGCTGGCATCCGGATTTGCATTGGTATAGCCACTAATCCAGCGATTCAACCATCGCTCTGCATCCTGCGCCTCCATAAATGAACCGATTTTGTCCCGAGCCATTACCTTTAGATAGTGGGCGATACGGGACGTGGCCATAATATAGGGTAAACGTGCTGAAATGGCCGCATTGGCGGTGGCATCTGCCTGATCATACTTCCTGGGTTTCTGACAGGTTTGCGCACCAAAGAATACGGCATAGTCCGTGTTCTTATAGTGACACAGAGGCAAAAAGCCCAGTTTGGACAATTCTGCTTCTCGACGCTCGGTGATTCCAACCTCGGCAGGACACTTCTGGTCGAGGTCGCCGTCATCACTTCGGAACAGATGCGTGGGCAAACCTTCTACCTTACCACCACCTTCCGCACCCCGAATCGCAGTACACCAGCCGTTTTCGGCAAATGCCGCCGTCATGGTTGTGCCCATCACATACGCCGCGTTCATCCACGCATAGTGATCGTGCTCAACATCTTTCGCCTGGCCAGACTCATCCAGCGGGAACTCTTCGTAACGAAACGCCTCAACAGGTTTGGAGCTATCACCGTACGGCAAGCGGGAAAGAACCCGGGGCATGGCCAGCGTAACAAATCGGGAATCTTCTGAATCCCGGAAACTGCGCCACTTGATATACTCGGCGGAGTCAAATATTTTCTCCAGATCACGAGGGTTCGACAGTTCGGTAAAATCATCAAAACCGAACATGGACGAGCTGGCTGCAGAAATAAACGGACAGAAGCCTGCAGCGGCGACACCGGCCATATTGGTGAGCAGGTCAATATCTTCCGCGTGATTGGAAAATTCATAGTCACCAATCAGTGCACCATAGGGTTCACCACCGGCGGTACCATATTCTGCCTCATAGATTTTCTTGAAAATCTGGCTCTGATCGAACTCGACGGCCTTATCCAGGTCTTTGAACAACTCACGCTTGCTGATGTTCAACATGCGGATTTTCAGTGTCGAACTGGTTTCGGTATTCATCACGAAGTGATTCAAACCACGCCAGGCACCTTCAAGTTTTTGAAACTTTTCATTGTGCATGATTTCAGCCAACTGGGTTGAAATCAATTCGTCGATTTTGCTGACCGCCTTATTAATGGTGTGTGTCAGATTTCGATCCCAGGTCAGGGTTCCGGACATGGCCTGCTGTGACAAATTGGCAATCAAGTCTTTGGTCGTATCCGGTTCGGTCTGCCGGGTCGCGGAAATCGCCTGATCCAAAAAACTGAGGGAGGTTTCTTCCCCGACCGCCGCTTCCTGACCTTGTCGTTCTTGTTCGCTCATCTACCTATTCTCCTTCCGGCTTGTCTTCACCAAGACCAAGTTCTTTGGAAATCTCTGCAATAGAGTCTGTATTTTGTAACACCTGTTCCAACAGGGTTTCAAGCTCCTCCGAGCGATCAGCCTTGCTCATCAGGTCACGCAGTTTGTTTCTCGCTTCCAGCAGTTTCTTCAGCGGCTCAACCTGGTTGACAATATTTTGAGGTTCAAAATCTTCCATGGAATTGAACTGAAGGTTGACTGCCATCTCCTTGCCCTCTTCACCGGACAGGGTATCAGCCACCCTGGCTTCAACTGTTGGCGCTATCTTACCCATGATTTCGTTAAAATTGTCACGATCGATCTGAACAAATTTTCTTTCTTTCAGCGATTTTTTGCTCGCCGTGTTATCACCAGAGTAATCTCCCATAACACCCGTTACGAAAGGTAGCTCTTTCTTGACTTCTGCACCATTGCTTTCAACATCATAGGTGATTTGAACCCGGGGTTTACGTACTCTGGACAGTTTATCCTGAAGACTTTCAGCCATAACAATTTCCTTTTCTCTTCCTGGTTAGCGTGAACATAATCTGAATTCTGCAATTTCTGGTATTAAATGGCATTAAACCTGTAGCAGTAAGCTTACGGTCTTAAGCTTATAGCATCAAGCAGCCTGTAAAAAGTAAAAAGGCCAAGAACGCCCGCAGATTGCAAAATCCGGTTTTTTGTTATTCTAACGAGCCCCTTTCCGTACCTTGTTGAGGGTGCCGGTTTCATTAAAACCCGCGCGTCACCAGGTTTGATCTGAACCAGGTCCGACTCTGAACAGGCTGTCACCAACCTTCTGATATGTCAGGCCCGGCCCCCCATTCATCAACAACCGGCTCTGCCCTGGCAACAGGTTTTTCCTCTTCTGGTGGAGCGACTGCCGGTGTCACCGGCACGGCGGTACTCGCCAACCCTCCTATCGGCGGCACATCATCACCCAGAGGAATGCCGGTCAACTGGGCATAAACAGCACGCGCATTGTCATCAGGAATAAGCTGAAGCATCAATTCCTGAACGGACATCTTACCCCACATGGCAACCCTCTCAATGGCACCACACAAGGGTGAGTGAGGTTCGGTTTTCTTAAAATAGTCCGCTATCAACAAAAGCTGATTGATTGCATCATCTCGGCTACCGATCGCGCCGATTGCAACCTGGTGACCAGCCGAAGCTGACCGGTCCTGACCTGCACTATCAGGGTCAGGCTGTTTATTTGCACCAGCATCATCAGCCCCGGTCTCTGCCGGGAATTTGTCTTTTGTTAAAAAGCGGACAGCATCCAGCACCTCTTCCAGGGTCTTTTTTATCGCACTGCTCGGAGGAGAAAACCGATAACCGCACTTCTCATCGAATAATGATGACATCCGGTTAAACTCTGCCAGACACTCCTCCAGATCATCAACCAGATTTCGGAAAAACGCAACCTGCCCTTCGGCTACCTGATTGAGTAACTGACTCAAATCTGTGCCAATATCTTCCAGTCGCTGCTTCTGTGCATCGGGGTCTGTCATTTTCGAGGCTTCAATACAGCGATCATAAACATTGAAGGTGAAGGCGTCCGAGTCATGGTCGCTGAGGGGAACACTTCTTATCGGTTGAATGAGGGTACCACGCCCGTCCTCCCCGTTAAGGCCGACGATCGGGAAAACTCTGGTTTCCAGTCCATCTTCATCGGGGAGCGGATATAACTCGTCCCAAAACTCCTCAACCAGTCGACGAATCAGCCTGAAACCGTCTCTCAGACCGGCAAATCCATATTGCCTCAGCGCCGACTCGGCCAACCAGGCTGCTACCTCAATGTCTTTCGCCTGCAACTTGAGCACAGAAGGAGCAAGGGTGAAAATCTCTTTCCACTTTCGGTCTATTTCGGGATCAGACTGAGAATCAAATTTGCGGGCGCGCGACAAACTTGCAATGGTTCGGCGATCGTCTTTCAATTGCTGATACTCGGCCGCACCGGCCTCTCTCAGGTCATGGCCACAAGGAGTTTGCTCGCTAACAGGAGTTACGATATCTTCAATGTCGAAAACTTCGGCAGTTGCCATTCAGCGCCTCTCTATACACAGGTCAAATAGTCACACGGGTCAAATATTCATCTCAAAATCTGCCGGGGCTACCCGGTTTGGGAATTGCCATTGTGTGCCTGATAGTGTTTAGTTCACTTTTCAGAATTTGTCGAGAATGCTGTATCCAGCCAGGCCGGGCTAGTTAATAACCAGCTCAACACTGACCTTGTTGGACTGCATACCCGCATACTCGACATATATTTCATAAGTGGCCGAAGTCAGTGGAAAGCGAACATAATCACAAACATTCGGATTGAAATAGCTTGCCGACAACATATCAACCAGGGTCGCCGGATCGATCGGTTCTTCAGGAAAAGGTAACGGCTCCTCCGGGCTTTCATCCTGATCCAGCAGGCTTCCCTTGTACTGGTGTCCTGAATCGACATTTTTCACATGTATCTGCATGGGAGGGGCGTCCACCATATCCCGCATTTCTGCCTGATAATAGCCACAAACCGGAATAATTTCCTTATCTGCCATTAGCACATCAATCTCGATTTTATCCGGTGCCGAAATGATAATCCCTGACCAATCCGGCCCCGGTTCCGTCGGTGAGCAGGCATTCGGCGCCGACGTATTTACAGAAACAGACTTGAAAATCTCCGGTTCATAGTTCATTCCATCCTCACTCATTCCATTCCAACGTTTCTTATAAGCCCCTTGATCAAGGCTGGCACCAGCCAAAATAAACGACCTGTTCTCATCACCGCAAGCCGATATAAAAAGCGGACTGCCCAAAACAAACAGCAAAATAAAACCAACCGGCGCTCGTTGACAAGTCATCTTTTTTCTCTCGCTGTACAACTTGACTGATTACCAGGGGCGCCGGGACTCTCGCCGACCAACCGGGACTCTCACCGACCAATATGGAGCAACAACATTTACGGTACAAAAATCGGACTCGGTGCAAAAACCGGCATGTCAACACCGGTCAAAAGCCGCTCCACCCGTCACTGATATCCACTTTTCTTACCGCAGGCTCACAATTTGTACAAAACTTGCCCTTGCCGTTTGTCGCCCCGAACATGACGCATTTCGAATTGGAAGTATCAGTTCGGCTGTCATACCGGGCCTGGCCATCCGGGCATCCGAAATAGCAGTGATTGCCAACATGCCCCCTGGAGCTGTCATAATGTGTCGCAACCTTGTCCGGCAACCCGGCAGTTCCATCGGCAACCATGCCGACCTTGTGCCCCATTTCATGCACAATAACCCGGTTTTGCGCCGCAGTTGACTTGTTCCGCCACCAGGCTCTGGTACAAACACAAATCAGGTTTCCGCCACCAAAAGAAAGACCGCCACGCATCCGATCTACCCAGTTTACTTTCAGGGTAAGTGTACCCGTTGCCGTCGACAGATGATCGACTTTGACTTTCACCTTGTCAAAATACCTGGTTATGCGGGCATTTGCCAGCGGCTGACACTTTGCCTCTGCTATGACAACCTCATCCCTGCCTGGTGTACCACCGGTTTTCAGGAACTCACAAGACACAAACCAGCCTTCACCCGGAACAACATCTTTCCACAAGGCTCTTGTCTTTATGGCAGAATTGGTCAGACCAGGACCTGCAATACCTATTTCCACATCAGCCTCGCCCGGTCCCACCTTTACATTTCTCTTGCGTATGATCTGATTGGGATTTTTGACTGCCAACTGATCGGTAAAGCCGATTGCAACCGAACAAGGTGCCTTGCCTGGCCCCTGGGAGCCGGTGTACGCTGCCCTGGCATTTTGCCGGAAAGTCTCCTGGTCGTCGGTAGAAATATTATGCATATGGGCCATCTCAACGTCTGGCAGACTCACCATTTTATAAAAGTTTCGCTCAAACTCTGCGGTAAAGGCTGACATCGAACTGGCAATGCCGGTCAGACCTGCCATTTTTACCTGAACGAAGTGAATCAGGCGAGTGGTTCTGATTTCTCCCTGACTGGTAACAGTATTGCCATAGTCATCCGAAGCCTCCAGCCTGTACTGGTCATTACCGGCAACCGCAATAAAAAAATCGTCACAGATAATTTTTGTACCATCACTTTCTGTCGTGTATGACTTTTCCTGATCCTGGTATTTAAACTTGCTATTTCGGCTTTTTTCTGAGGAGGTATAGACAGCATTACCCGAGCCAGGCTTATATTTTACCCTGAACGAGTGGGCACCGGGCCTGTCAAATTCGACTTTGATTCTGGGCTTGCGGGACAACCTGTCCAGATTTTTTACCCTGGTGCCATCCACCCATTTCGGGTCTGCGGGGAGGTTGACAAACTGATCTCCGATACCGGTGAGAATGGTTCCATCGTCTCCATCCAGAAATTCAACCCGGACGATACAGGGCTGCTCCGATTCGTCCTGCCCCTTTATCCCTTGCTCTTTTTCTTTCTGCTCTTTTTTCTTCGAATCCGGGTCTTTCCCGCCAGATTCAGAGTGTTTGGGCCTCGACCCGCCAGGCGCAACCAACACCTCATACAACTCGACAATGGCCCTGAACAACGGGTTCTGCATAAATGTGCCGGAGCTTTCCTTTTCACCCTCCGGTTTGTCAAGCATTTTTTCAATGTCTTCAATGGTGTAGGAAGACTCTTCCTCCTCTTCTGCTTCTTTCAGTTTGATTTCCCGTACTCCCTTTGACGGGAAACCGATACCAAGCCCATCTCCTATACTCGCCACCTTAGCACCCTCTTTGTCGATGTTGTCGATTTAAGCACGTATCAATCACCGGCAGGATACCGACACACATTCGGCATATACCGATCCGTGAGAATCCCGACTCAACCGGTCAACCTTCTGATTTTTTCACTATCAGGCCAGGGCAAATGCTCGTCCCCATCGAAATCCAGCCATGCCTCATCCAGGCTGTCATCATCCAGCACCAAACCCTGCTCCGCCAGGTCAACCCCCATCACCCTTGCCCAGGCCTGCCCGGCCAACCTGGCTGACTCGGGCCGTGCCATCTGCTTCAATAGCCAGGGCAAAAGTGGTTTGGCTCTCATGGCACCAACCGCGATAATGGCACAACGCTCATGCCCCCCGGTGGCACGCAGTTCAGCAAGCAACATTTTGGCCCGGTCAAAACCATACCGGCTGAAGCACAGTTCGGTTGCCTGTTCCTGATATTCATTGTGCTCAAGAACAAAGCATTTCAGCTCATCCAGTGCCGTGGTGTCACCAATCATTACTCGCGTAGAAAGCGGGTGATAATTTCGCTCCGACACCTCGGTGTCATTCAGCTTTCTCAGTAACGGCACGAGATCAACCCTTCGGAACTTGCGCAAGTCTTCCATCAGCACCGGCAAAACCACTCCGGCTTGCGCATAGGCATCAGTGATAGTGCGATGTTGCAAATCCAGCCAATCGGCGTCAAATATCGCCCTGGCTGACGAGTCAGGATTATGCCAGAGGTAATGCAAACACAAGGACCGCAGTTCAAGCCGGGTCGATCGCGCAAAACGCGCAGCCCATTGCTCTCGGGAACCGCTCTTTCGCCAGGCAAACGCATCCGCCTGCGCTCTGTATAGCGCCGTTGATTCGAGCGCTCCCTCAACCACGTCTTTAATCTGTGGCACATTGCGCTCAAACGCCAATAGGGCAATCGCAAAGTACTCACCTTCATCTTCGGATAACATAAAGGGTGCTGCGATATTCCAGCCGGCGTCACCGCTTGCCACCAGGCCGTCCAGGTGGGCATCGATACGCCGACGAAGTTTTTTCAGCCAGGACAAGTCTGCCCCGGAAGAAGGTAGCGCTGCCAATTCTGACTCATCACACCATTGCAGGTACAGAGTCGATATTTCTTCCAGATGGGTTTCTATAATCCGGGGTATAACGAAAGAACCTGAACTCACGAACTGACCTCTATGACAAAAAAAGAGAAAACCGGAGCAACCGCCTAGCCCATGGCGTTTTTCTTGTTCTGAAACAGGGAATCAAGCATTCGACAGGCATTTTTTCCCTCAAACTTGACATCAAAGGAATAGGTCATAAATTCAGCCTCCCCCTTGAAGGTGCCGGAAACAACCCCTCCCACCGTTCCAGGTTCATCTCCTGAGGTCACATTGTATTTTGCCCCCTTGAACATCGCCATCTGGCCGTCTATTTTCACCTTTTTGGTACCCATCGAAGTGTTGGCAGACATACCAACATTTGGATACGGAATGGGGATAGGGCCAGACGGAGTCGGCGTTTTGCACACATCCGGAAACACAACACTGATGCCACTGCTCTTCTTGTGTACAATGCCTCTAAAATTGGCCATTACGGTCGCCGGCATGGCGGTATCTCCTGGTTGATAATTTCAGCGTCTTTTACAATTGTATCTGCTCAGGCCCTTTTGGTTGGGCCCGATATGGTCAATTAACCCTTATACTGTCAGAGCGGTATCTAGACCAGTATTCCCGCACCACGGTGTTCAAAGTCGGAAGCGGCCCATATCAGAACCGCTCCGTCAACCCGGTCTTTCGCTCTGCCTATCAGCGCGTTGATATATAAAGAGGGCACCGTGGCAGCGCCAATATCACCATAGTATTCGGCCGGGTGCTCGATCTGCAGGCCGTCTTTGAACAGCGTTGAAACCCGGATAGCAGACAACCCCCACTCCTTGGCGAACACACCCTCACCGTTCAGGCTGCAGAAAACCGTTCCAATCCCGGGCGACCCCGCTTGCTGAATTGCCTGGCCTATCGCGCCGGACAGACCGACGCCTTCACAGATTTCATCCGAATAACAGTGCCCAGGCTCACTTGCAGTGACCGGAGTGTGTATCAAAATTCTGCCTTTGGAGCTCATTTCCAGCATTAAAAAAGCAGCACCTTCACCTGGTACGAAGCCATCGGCTGTATTTTCAAGTAGCAACCTGTTTTGCTTATCCATAATGCCCAGAAGCGATGCATCGACATAGCTGTCCACACCACCCACCAATACCCTTTTAATCGCCCCCCCTCTCGTTGATCCGCCCGCGTCATTCCGGTTTTCCAACAGGGCCATGGCAGACGCCATGGCAGTAAAACCTGCTGATCGACCGTACGGAAATATCCTGCTGTTTGACAGATCAAGCACATCCCCGGTGAACCCGGAAAGCTCCTTCAGGAATGGCTCAAGTGCAGGATAATCCCGACCGGGACGACGCTCGGGCAAGGCCAGGAACAAAGGCAGAGGGTGTTCCACCTCGGTCGAACCGACACACTCATCCAGTGCGCCAACCGCCAGCCGCATCATACGCTCGTAACGAACTCCCGGCCGACTCAGCCTGGCAACATCAATAACGGGCAGTATCTCGTCTGGAACCAGGGCGAACCTGAGGGGAATACCCTCCGGATTAAGAAGTTCTGTTTCCGTATACTGGCTGATTCCAGCCATTGCGGCCGTCACCGAGGGTAAGGCGCCCCTGCCAAGCGCGTTGATCATACCCAGACCCCTTACCTTGCATGTCATGCCATGTTTCCTTGTTGATTACCGGTTGCAAAGGCTGCTATCACTCACAGACAAGCTCCACTTTATGAATACTCAACGCGTTCCGTTCACAGGGAAACTCTGCTTTCCAGATCAACTCGATGGTGTTTTGATCGGGTGCAATAAACAGGGTATCCAGAGACAGGTGAATTTCATTGCCGGAGCGACCGAGCTGTATTTTTGCGATCAGTTCATACTCGGGGAGATAAAACCGGACAGAGGGATAGCCCGGCACCAGATTCCACAATTGAACAGGTATCTCACCCTTCATGCCAATCACCGGAAAGCTTAAACCGTTCGATGCGACGGAAAAGAACTTGCTGTTAAAATCAAGGGGGAGTATGGGCGCCCGATTGACCTTCCATTCATCATCATAGGTTCCGGCGAAGGAGACTCGTGGCTGCCAGGTTGGTGCGATAAAGCCCAGGCCCGCAGGTGTCGGCCTGTCTGACAAGCGTGAAATCAGGGCACTCGGGTCTTCAATATTCGGCAAAGGCAGACCATTGGTTCGCCATGCCGGGCGTTTTCCGACAAAGCCCTTGCCTGCCGGATTCTCCGGCAAAAACACCGCTGAGTCAGGCCCGACAGGCCTGGTTTCATCAAAATGATGGATACCGCCATAGGCACGCTCATAGACTATCGGCATTTTTTTAAACGGCTCTGCATCCGTAATCCTTCCTGAATCCCAATATCGGTCACCAAACACAGCCAGCGTTTTTTTCTCTCTTCCTACGGCCAGGGCCGCGTCAATTCGACGCGCAAGCTTGCCCTCGGGGGCATAGGCATGCCCCTCAAACACGACATCCACGACAGCTTTGGCCGGATAAAACTCGGTGGCCCTCAGCAAACCGGAGTAACCCGGCTCACCCGAATACTGATCACTGTATTGCAGAGGCCTCTGCTCCTGCGCCAATACGACCTGGGGAAAAAGTGTAAATGTTCCCTTTGCCACGATAAGTAGCACGTCTTCTCCCCGACCGTTCAGCATCAGGCAGAGTTCACTGATAAAGGGTGTGGAGTTCGTGTAATCAAGCACCGGGCCTTGTCCTTTTCCTCAGCAAAATCTGCTTTATCCTCGAATATCCGCCTTTCGGGCACACGGTGGCCGGCCCCCGAATCAATTCAGCTCGATAGAGCCACCTTTAATTCGATGTGCACCACGAGCACGACTGAGGATGTGTTCGCCCCTGACTACAATTTTTCCATCCTGCCTCAGGGTAATACTCGACTTGCCGCATCTGAGTGTGATTTCTTCCGGCGCAGCCAGCTCCAGCTTCTTGCCATCGATCAACACCTCCGGCCTGTCCACACCGCTGGCAGCAAGCCCGCCAGGAGAGACCTGCCGCTCCTCCCGTTCGAAGCCGCGCTTCACAGATGGTTCTGCCAAAACGTCATCAAGTAGCGAGCGAACCAGCCCGATCACGACCGGAGCAGTGTGATTGCCCGGAAATGTCAACAGTACCTGCCTGCCGATGCAGGAAGCATCCAATGGCACTGTGGTCAGAGCCTCCACTCCGGCATCCTTACCGACACCCTCGAAGCTGACCCGGGGTGCCCCGGCTTCACTGACAGAAACGACTGCCCCCAGCAGGGTTTGCCCCTGAGAGCGGCCTTGCCCGTCATCGGAAAATGTAACCTCATTGTTCACCGGTTCAGTCTGTCGCATCACCACTCGCACCGTTAATTTTGCAGAACCTTGCTGCCTTTGATGATCACATCTTTGGAGCCTTTCACATTTATTTTGCCACCGGCGACAATAATCGTACCATCTTTCTTCATGGTGATTTTGGCCTTGCCACATTTCAGCACGATTGACTCTTTGGCCTCAAGCTGAATTTTATCCGCTTCCAGCGCATAGTTTTTGCCTACAGACTCGGAATGTGAACCACCGACTTTTTCAGCGACATCTTTGGCAACGACATTCGCCACGGCGCCACCCACAGTAAAAGCAACATTCTTGAGGACATTTCTGGAATAGTTTTCACCCACAAAGAGTATACGATTCCCTCCCTGGAGAATGGCAGCATGTTTGCCGATAACTTCCAGGTGGTTTTCCTCCGTTTTCAGTGTTTTGTCGTGGCCCACGGTCTGAGCCAGATCATTTCCAATGTTTTCAGTCGAATCATTCCCGACATGAATATCCTGATTCACCCCAACCGTGATTTTCTGATTCACACCAACCGTGACTTTCTGGTTATTCTCAATCATCTCCTCTTCATCTTTTTCAGCGTGCAGATAGAGGAGCTCTTTACCCTTGTCATCTTCAAAACGGATTTCGTTAAAGTTTTCCGTAGAGCCGCCTTTTGTCGACCGACTTTTTATTCCACTGTGCGCCTTGTTTGCCGGCAGATCATATGTTGGCATGGTATCGGCGTTGTAAACACTGCCGATAATCAGTGGACGATCAGGATCACCCTCCAGGAAGGAAACCAGCACCTCATGGCCAATGCGAGGAAGGAACTGGGCGCCCCACTTTTTACCCGCCCAAAACTGGGCAACACGAATCCAGCAGGAACTGGAATCCCCCCTGGTTCCGTGACGATCCCAGAAAAACTGAACCTTTACCCGCCCGTATTCATCGGTAAATATTTCATCACCGGCAGGCCCGACAACGACCGCTGTCTGAGTTCCCCTGATAAAGGGCCTGGGCGTAACCTGATGTGGCCTGAGCACAACGTCAGCGGGCACGCAGATAAACGAATTACGGTACTCAAAGACCTCGTTATCTGAATGATAGCTTCCCTCACTGGCCTGGTGAACAACAGTTTTTACGACAAAACTCTTTTTGGCATCAGCCTCGTTCTGGTTATATCCCGCTTTGAACACATAACCGGCAGCCATCAGGTGGTAATCACTGGTGGCCTCGATTTCGGTGAAATCGGCCTCTATCGCTTCCATCCTGTTGCGAGCGTAAAAGTCACCAGTGGCTGAATCACCATAATCACCGGGGTAGTCATAGACCTCGAAAGGGCTGCTGTTCGGGATCGACAATACGGTTTGCTGGTTTGTCATCAACGATGTGCCCGGAGTAGTAAAGTTGTAGTCGGTGTGCGCCACCCTGCCACTGCAAAAACGAAAATGACGCTGCCAGGTACTGATCCTGAAATCCGTGAGACTGCCGGCAGACACATCAATACTGCTCTTCGGCACTTTCTCGTAGCCTCTCGCATAGTCGCAAAGCACCAGAGTATGCTTGCCGTTTTCATGCCTGAAGAAATAAAAAATACCCTCTTCTTCCATCAAACGACAAACAAAATTAAAATCGGTTTCCCTGTATTGAACGCAGTAGCGACGCACCGCGTAGCTGTTCTGAAGCTTGAATTGATAGTCAGAGAAACCCAGCTCACAAAACACACTTTCGATAATATCGACCGGTGTCATTTCCTGAAAGATTCGACAATCTGCCCGATATTTAAGCATGCCCAGCCAGGGCATGATTTCGAGGCGATATTCCCGGTATCGCTGACCGGTTTTCTGACCGACGACAAAGCGGGCTACGATACCATTAAAATAGCGAGTTTCGCCGTTAACATTTTCCAGAACGATGGTAACCGACTTGCCAACGATACTGTTTTCGTCAATGGAATCCGACTCCGACAAGGCTCTCACAACAAAATGAAACGGCTCCGATACCGACTCCCTGCCTTCCAGACTTTGCGCAACCAATACGTTGTCTCCCAGCGGGGTCGCAATTTTCAAAAATTGATTGTTTTGCTTGAGGGCCATGTCCTGTTACCTCGGATTCGATTCAGGCCTGTGAGTGGGATAACATCCATTGTGAAACACCGCGCAAGGCACGTGACATTCATTTAATACAAGGAGCCATATACCATGAGGAGCGAGATTAACGGCTCAACTCCCTCACTTTACCGATAATACTAGACATAAATAATGTATAGAGGAAGGTTGGAAAACCAAAAACACATCATTTCATCTGTGATCAGCAAGCGACACGGATGCCGCTGTCAAAAATGTTCCAAAATCAGAGACTGATAGCGGTTCCGTCAGGCCGCGATCATCACAAATCATGTTAATTGGCGTCAAAGCCGGTTTATTTGTCTGATAATACAGTCTTTTTCCTTGAACACTCAACAAATACCAACCATACTTTCGTCCGACCCGGAGAGAAACCGGACAAAGAGCCACGTAAAAAAACAGCTTGAAAAAGCAGCATGCAAAAACAATTGAAAACAATGTGAGGGTTTTAGCCTTGCATAAGCGCATTAATCAGTAAGCAACTCATGGTGACGTAAAAACACCGATTCACCAGATTGACGGCAACACCAATAACCACCAATAACCAATAATATAGACAGCAACATCAAAACAGACTGAAAAGAGGATAAGCAGATATGGCAATTTACTTGGACTGGGACGGTATTTCAATCAAGGGTAATGTGACCGCGGAAGGTTACAAGGACATGATCCGACTGGATTCCTTGCAGTTTGGTGTCGGTCGCGGCATTACCATGGAAGTCGGCCAAATAGCCAACCGCGAGGCGACTCGCCCCAACATCAGTGAAGTCACTGCGACCAAGGTAATGGACGCCGCTTCTTCAGGACTGTTCCAGGAAGCTCTGGTTGGAGCCGAAGGCAAAAAAGTTGTAATCCACGTGGTAAAAACCGGTGCAGACAAAGTGGAAGAGTACGTCAAGTACGAACTGGAAAACACACTGATCAGTTCATACAGCATGTCCGCTGGCGACGCCGGCCCGCCGATGGAGAGTTTCAGCCTGAGCTTTGGCCTGGTCAAGATGATATACACTGCGGCTGACAAGAAAAATGTCGCTGGTAACCAGGGTATCGTCGGCTACGATCTGGAAACGGCCAAGAAGCTGTAAGCTTTTTTTCACTCCAGATACAACCGGGCCGGATACGACTGAAAACGGGCATTCCTCATCGGGCTGCCCGTTTTTTCTTTCTCCTTTTCACCCACCACCCGATCTTCTCCGCTCTCTTCAGCCCGACTGGCTCCATTGATTGATGTCATAGCCTTGACTAACCCGGATAGCGTCAATAACCTTGCAACACGTAACAACAGTATCAACACATACAGGCATCCAACATGAGCTATAAAACCCTTAACGTCGAAATCAACAATCAGGTCGCACAGGTTCAGCTAAGCCGTCCCGACGAGCTGAATACCATGAACCTCGACTTCTGGAAAGAATTTCCTCGCGCCATTAGCGAGATAGGCAATAGCGCAGAAGCACGAGTGATCGTGCTCTCCTCAACCGGTAAACACTTTTGCGCCGGAATGGATCTGTCGGTGTTCACATCTCCCGACAGTATCCCGATGCAGGGTGACCCGGCCAGAATAGCCGAGAACCTGCGCCGGGCCGTACTCCAGCTTCAGGACTGTTTCAATATTCTGGAAAATGTGCGAATCCCTGTGCTGGCAGCAATACAGGGGGGCTGTATTGGCGGCGCACTGGATATGGTGTGTGCCAGTGACAGCCGTTACTGCACAAAAGACGCGTTTTTTACCGTCAAGGAAACGCAACTCGGTATGACTGCCGACCTGGGCACATTACAACGGCTCCCCGGACTGATTCCCCAGGGGCTTGCCAGGGAACTGGCCTACACGGGACGAAAGCTTTTGGCTGATGAGGCAAAACAGGCCGGACTGGTCAATGAGGTGTTTGATAACCGGGAAGAGCTGATAGAAGGCGTGATGAAAGTAGCGGAACTGATCGCCAGGCAGTCACCAATGGCAGTGGCCGGCTGCAAGGAAATGATCAACTACAGCCGGGATCACGGCGTTGAAAACAGCCTGAAATACATGGCGACCTGGCAGGCGGGCATGTTCAGACCACAGGATATGATGAAATGCTTCGCCGCAAAAGCGCAAAAGAAAGACCCGGAATTTGATCCTCTGTTGCCGGTCAAACCCCTGTTCGAATAACCTGTTGTTCGAATCACCTGTTCTGTCCGTGCCATTCGAGTAAAAGGGGGGTTCATATTTTCAACCCCCCTTTTTACTTTTTGGATTTTTTGGATTTTTTGGCCAAAAGCAGATATGCCCTGAAAAAAACGGGCCATACCCGTATCAGAATCGGGCACTGTTCAGCCACATGTGAGTATAAATACTGGCTGCATAACCCAGGGCAATAACAGGTGTCCATTTGAGGTGACTGAAGAAAGTGTATTGGCCACGCGCCTGCCCCATCAGGGCAACCCCGGCTGCAGAGCCGACAGAAAGCAGGCTGCCCCCTACTCCCGCAGTCAAGGTCACCAGTAGCCACTGGCCCTGGGACATATCAGGCTCCATGGTGAGCACGGCAAACATAACCGGAATATTATCCACCACTGCCGACATCACTCCCACCAGCACATTGGCAGCGGTTGCGCCCAGATCCAGGTACATCGCCTCTGAAATCACTGCCAGATAGCCCATGAACCCCAAACCACCCACACATAAAATGACACCATAGAAAAATAACAGGGTATCCCACTCGGAATGGGCAATATTTCGGTAAATATCAAAAGGCACAACGTCACCAATGGTCACGTCGGCTTTCAGCTTTCTTCTTGCTCGTGCACGGTCAGGATCAAAGGTTCGCTTCAGGTAGTATCCCATCAAACCGAGATAACCCAGCCCCATCATCATACCCGCCATGGGCGGCAGGCCGAGGAAATTATGGAAACTGACCGCAGTGATAATGGTCAACAGGAACAACGCCATAATCCGTTTGGCTCCCCGCTTCATAATGACTCGTTGTGCGGAGGACTCGGGAGACTCGTTTTTCAGTGCAAACTGCATGATAAATGCGGGCACCAGCCAGTTTACCAGCGAGGGGACAAGCAGCGCGAAGAAGGTCTCGAAAGGGATGATCCCCTTTTGCCATACCATCAGGGTGGTAATATCGCCAAAGGGACTGAAAGCCCCGCCGGCATTGGCCGCCACCACCACATTAATACAACTCAACGCGATAAAACCGGCGTTGCCACGACCAACGGAAAGAATCACCGCACACATCAACAGGGCAGTGGTCAGGTTATCAGCAACGGGAGAAATAACAAAGGCGAGTGCGCCCGTCACCCAGAACAGTTTTCTATAGCTGAACCCTGAACGAATCAGGCGGGATCTGAGTGCTTCAAAAGCCAGCCTTTCCTCCAGTGAATTAATGTACGTCATGGCGACCAGCAAGAATAGAAACAGCTCCGAAAACTCCAGAATATTGTGGCGCATTGCATGTTCAGCCACTCCCGGAATGTCATGGTAGGCGTAGATTCCCCCGATAATTATCCAGATAAGGCCGGCCGCGACCAGAACCGGCTTGGACTTGGACAAATGCGTAAATTCTTCTGCAATAACAAACAGATAGGCAAGCACAAAAACAGATACACAGAGTAGCCCCAGAAAATGGTCGGTAAGGATCAACCTGTCTCCGCCTGCTTCCGCAGCCACCGCCACGCCCGGCATGGCCAGCAGGCTCAGGGTCGCAACGAAAAAGGTGACCGGAAACTTGCCTTTTACTATTCCCAACATACTTTTGTACCTTCAGGGTGGTGAGATATTTCCCATAGGAGGACTTGATTATCAGACGGCAACGAGTATCAAAACTGCGGCGGTTTATAAATGCTTGAGAGCTGACAGATTAAAAGCCGGGTGCCTAAACGCAGGAGAGAAGCCAATCGGGGCGAGATAATAAAAGAAAACCCCTGCAAAAGCTACTGATACTCGCCTGAATCAGGGCCGGTTACAGGAAAAAGTACAGTTTTGCTATTCAGGTCGAATTTTCGAGCCCATCTTCCGGTTTTCGCTCTGCTTTTTGTTGCTGTTCTGCTTTCGACCTCTTTTTTTACGCACAACCCTGGCTGTGGCAGGAGTAGCAGACTTGCCCGTTGCTTTCACGGACTCCGCGCCTCCAGTCTCCTGCTCCAGCCAATACAGTGTGTCTATATAGGAGACAAACCGGCTCAAATAGTCAGAAGACAAATCCCGCATTGTCGAAAGCGCCCGTATCACCAGCATATCCGGGTTAAGTGGCCCCGGATTTTCGGGTTTTGCCTGAAGAGCCCGGGTCACCAGATTATCCAGGCTGCGTTTATGCCAGGATTGGCGAAGTAGTTGTACTGACTTCAATTCGATCGGGGCGGTGCTTTCACCTGTATTCAGGTTCGGCAGATGAGTATCAAGCAGATCAAAAGCCAGATCGGATTGATGTCCCGTCGATGCTTCAGCATCTGACAATTGTTCCATCAAGGTCGCGAGCGGATTGCTTTTCACCGGACGATTTAACCGGGCACACTGGCGAATCACCGTATTCGGATCGTGCGACCTGAGGATACTGTCAAGGCGTTCAATCTCACCCGGATGCCGGGCAGACAAATCAGCCACAGCCTTTTCTGCCAGCAGGCGGGCATGAAAGAAGTCTTCACGGTATTGAGCCAGTGCCCGGGCGGCTTTTTCCTCGATCCGGCCAATAACGCCGTTTTTCTCACCGGCCTGGCGTTTTTCCGACGCACGCCGGGCCATAACGGCAATATAACGAAAACGGGCCGGTTCAAAATGGTGAAAGCCCCCCTCTTGACACCTGGCAAGGTTATTGGCAATCAGGCTGCTGTCAGTCAAATCCAGCGATCTGAAATCAGCCAGGCCGAGCACCTTCCGTTTTTGCTCACCAACCGGTGCGTCACTATCTTTAACCGCAGTTTCCTGTTCCATCGGCAAACGGCTATCGGCATCAGTCATGGGTGACCGTCTGTTTTCGGGCTCTTGGCACCGGCGCCATTTCCACACGCCGGTTCCGTGATCGACTTGCATCATCCTTGTTTGCGACCGCCGGCTGCTGGTCACCAAAGGCGGCGGCAAACACCAGTGAGGGCGGCATACCTTCCTCGATCAGCGCCCGGGTCACGGTCAGTGCCCGCTGCGCGGATAACTCCCAGTTATCCCTGTAACGGCTATTCCCCTTCTGGATAGGCAGATCGTCGGTAAAACCACTCACCATCAGCAAATCGTCACGCTCTCCGAGAAAAACCTGCAAAGGTGCCACCAGGGTACGCAACAACTCCCGACCTTCAGGCTGCAACCGGTCTGAATTCAGGGCAAACAGGACGCTTCCGCTAATGCCGATGCGGCCATCACGCAAGGTCACCCGTCCGGTAGCCAGCGGGTCAGCCAGTGCCTGCTCCAGAGCGATACGCCGTTGCTCTTCTGCCTGACGCTTTCGCACTTCTTCTTCCAGCGACTGTGCCAGCTCGAGCTGGAAGCCTAACGCCCAGACCAAAAGCAGCACAAAAACACCTGCCAGGCCAGACATCAGATCCCCAAATATGGCCCAGATGGGTGGCGACCGGGAAATTTCCTCGTTCATATCGTCCATCAGTTCACCCCGGCGCCAAGGTGTTGCAGTTCTTCAAACATTTCTTTCTGGGATAGAATGCTGTGGTCAATAATCTCTCTGGCCTGAGCCACATAATAGCCCAGTTGCTCATCACTCCGAGCGGTCGAGTTCTCCAGGGAGCTTTCGATTCGATCGAGCTGCTCGATCAATCTGCTGTTGGATTCATTGTAAAGAGTGACGGCAAAACCAAACGCCTCTCCCAGACTCGCCATCTCGGTGGCACTTCCGGCAAAGAGTTCGGACACTTCTGCCAGCCTGGCCACCTCAGAGCTGACCTTGTCACCAAATTGTCCCCCGACTCCCTGCAACAGCTCGGCAGACGACTTGACCAATGTTTCAACCGCCTTGAGTTGACCTGCCGATGCACTCTCCACGGAGGTCGAAAGATCGTGCAGGTCTGCCATGATTTCACGGCGCTCTTCCAGCAAACTGTTATCACGCTCAATGTTTTTGGATATTTCGGTACGCAAGTGTCCGATCACCTCGGCGGCGGCTCTGGGCGTTTCCGATGCAGTTTGAATCAGCCGGGTCATCGGGCCTTCCAGTGCATTGCCCAGGCGACCCAGATGCTCCCCGACTGCCGTCTCCAGTTGCGCCAACCGCTCAATCGCAGCCTCACCCCGTTGTTCTTCCTGTTCCCTCAGTGCCGACAGTTCAGACTGTATCACCGAGCCTAACGAGGCCAGACGGGTTTCCTGACCTTGTGCCCAGGACTTTTCAGATTCAATCCGGCTCTGCACCAGTTTTTCAGAACCGGACAGTAGTTGCGACACTTCTTCCATAGCGGATGTCCAGCGCTGCATCCGCTTGTAATCCTGCTGTTCCAACTGCCGGACAAATTCCGCATTGGCTTGCTGATGCGCTTCAAGCCCGTTCTGCCAGGAACGGGTAACGCTGTCAGTGGTGTGGTCAAACCGTTCGCAAAGGGAGACAAGCTGCTGTTGCACCACATCGTCAAGTTGCTCCCGAGTCTGCCGGGCATGAGCCTGCATTCCCGCCATCATGTCCTCCATTGCTTTCTGCAATACCGGCCTGATACTTTCACCAATCAGGCGGCTGCTGTCAGAAAGACTGGCAGTCAGAGTCCGATCCACTGAAGCGGCCAGGTCGGAATAGCTTTGGGTGACAGACGCATGAAAGCTCTCCTGGTTGGCAATCAGCCTGTCCCCCAAATGAGTGTTCATCGCCTCTATCCGGCTGACCAGCTGCTGAAGCCTGTCGGTCACTTCGGGCAACCCTTGCGACTGGATTTGCAGCGCCCTGTAGGTGTCCTGGCGACTGTGAACCAGAGAGAAGTCCTTGAATACCCGGGGAATCGCGCTGTCCAGCTGTCGCCCCGCCAACATTCTGTCCCGTCGGCTCAGGGTAGACATTAACCCGAGCATGGCCGATGCCGCCACACCGGCCACGGAGGTGCCAAAGGCCAGGCTCAATCCACCAATCGGAGCCGTCAGCCCTGCCCGAATCGCCTCCAGTCTGGTTGACCCTTCCAGGGCGACAACCGCACCACGAAGCGTATCCACCATACCGGCAAAGGTTCCCAGCAGGCCAAGCATCACGAGCAACCCCACCAGATAGGGAGTTAAAACCGGGCCGGGAAGCGCGACTCGCTCTCCCTCAATGCGCAGCCTGACTGCATGACCCAAAGAGGGGTGCAACTTGCCGAGCCAGGCAGCAAAACCGGTTTCGCTATCCGGCCGGTTATCCATCGCCGAGGTCAGCGACCGGGCAAGCCCCGAGGTAGCTCGCCGAAACTGCAGCAACTCGATAAAACCGATAAGATAAACCGCACCGATCACGCCGATCACGACCAAACCCAGGGCATCCGAGCCCAGGAAGTTGTTTCCCATCCAGACAATGGCGGCGACACCAAGTAAAAACGCGAGGCTAAAAATCACTTTTGTCATTTGTTCCTGTCTACCTGTTCGTTAACGGCCTCAACCAACCCCAAAGCCGGAAGTAAACGCACTTCGAGCTCGGCCAGCAATACGCCCTGCAATTCATTACAAAATGTGTTCAGCCAGACCGGCTTTCCATCTTCAGAGCTTGCCCCGTCAGAGCATGCCTCCTCACACCCGCCCTTTTCAGCCTCGTCACGCAATGCGTCAAACCGCCGGGCCAGAATACGTGGAATCCTTGCCATCCATTTTTTACTCTGAAAACCCAACGACTCGATCACCACCCTGTCCAGCGCGGCCAGCCTGGCCAGCTCCACCGAAAGCGCAGACGCCTCTTCCCTCACTTTGTCCTGAAGCTGTGCCACTTTCGCCTCCATCTCCCGCTGATGCGCCAGATAAAAACGCCGATACGCCTCATAGCCCGGGCTTTCACCGGCTTCATCCTGTTTTTTGGTGCCAGGCAACCTGATTCGGACATAACCGACTCCAGGAGAAAAGCTGTTCAGAACAGCCTCGGCCATTGCCTTTCGCTGGCTGATAAACAGGGCCTGTACCCGGCGCGCCGGCTGTTCGACATCGGGCTCATTATCGGACTCACCGCGATCAAAACGGATTCGGGGCAATTGCCACAGGGTATCAGCCAGTCTGTCAGATTCGGCAATATCAAACCACCTGGCTAACCGCTGGCAAAACTGTTCGTGAGAAAGCGGCGCATCAGATTCTGTGATCCCGGCAAGAAATCGAACAAGTCGCGTATGCTGAAGAGACCGAAAGGCGGGGTCATTAACCATAAAACATCAAACAATCCGGATACTGCCAAAATGAAATACTGCAAAATGCAGCGCCACCAAAATAGAGGTAACTGCTATAAAGGTAACTGCTCTCCTGCCCGGCAAAAGCCTGCACGGGCTGGAGCAGATACAAACAAGCGCGGCATTCTGGCCAAGCATTATCACGATTTCGATGCATAATTCAACAATGATCGCCCGACAAATCGGGAGACAAGTGCAGCAGGAGACAAGAGCAACAGGAGACAGGTCGCCTGGATCAAAAGGCCCGATCAGTGTAAGCTGTCCCGACCTGACCCGATTTTGGCTCAGGAGACCGAAGAACCGGATCATGCCTGCGTCCCGACACTATCACTCAAAAATTGTCACCACCAACCAGAAAGGCATTCATGGAAGTCTGCCCGAGATGGTTTCACGCCATCAGGACTCCGTCTGGCAAAAGCCTTATCAGGCACATAACCTTGCAGCGTTTGATGAGCTGAAAAAACAACTGTCGTCCGCCGCCAGGCAACCCCGGATTCTGGATTCGTGCTGCGGCACCGGCATGAGCACCATCACTCTGGCCAGGCAACACCCTGACCATTGGGTGACCGGCATTGACCAGTCCGCTCACAGACTGGCGAAAAACACCCATGCCCCGGCGGCACTGCCCGACAACCTGATCTTCCTCCGGGGCAACTGTGAAGACCTGTGGCGACTGTGTATCGAAGAGAATATCCGGTTCGAAAAACACTTTCTTCTCTATCCAAACCCCTGGCCCAAATCTGCCCACCTTAAGCGCAGATGGCATGGCCACCCGGTTTTCCCTGTCATGCCCGAACTGGCTCCGGTGACTGAACTGCGCAGCAACTGGAAGCTGTATCTGGACGAGTTTGCCCTTGCCTGGCAGCAACTTACCGGTAAAACAGGCACAGTGCGGGCGTTGCCTCATGGTGAACCACTTACCCTGTTTGAAAAGAAGTATGGGGAGAGCGGGCATACCTTGTGGGTAACAGAGCTGGGGACGACTGTTTGTAAAACCTGATATGCTACCATTACACGGATAATCAACGAAGGTGACCATTGTGCCGCATGCTTTAAGTGAAGGACGTATCAGCGAAGAGGCATACCTCGAAGGCGAGTTGAATTCGGACATCAGGCACGAATATATTGATGGTCTGATCTACGCCATGTCCGGAGCCAGAGTCAATCACAGCCGTATTTCCGGCAATCTGTACCGCAAATTCGGCAATCACCTGGACAACTCCCCCTGCGAACCCTTTACCTCCGATATGAAGGTCAGGATTGCCAGCAGGTTTTTCTATCCTGATGTTCTGGTCGATTGTTCCGACAATGATGGCGAGGCAACCTTTACTGAAACACCGGTAATCATTGTCGAGGTGCTATCCAGATCCACTCGCAAGCTGGATAAAACGATAAAAATGAACTCCTACCTGCAGATTCCCACGCTTCAGGAATATATTCTGATCGAACAGGCTTTCGTGGAACTTGAAGTCGTGCGCAAGCGGGACAACCATTGGCAGCGACCAGAGCATTATTACCTGGGCGATAAAGTGGCCTTTGAGTCGATTGGTTTGATGCTGTCGGTCGAAGAGATTTATGAACGAGTCGATAATGACGATATGAAAGAGTGGCGCGAAAAACCCGTGAGGTAATGAAAAGGAGGACACCATGCAACTCAACTGTGATATGGGCGAGCATTTTGGCAATTACACCATAGGTGCAGACACCGAGGTGATGCCCCATATTGACATGGCCAACATCGCCTGTGGCATGCACGCCTCCGACCCGGATGTTATGGATGCCACCGTTGCCCTCGCCGCCAGACACAAGGTCATTATCGGTGCTCACCCCGGCTACCCTGACATGCAGGGTTTTGGGCGGCGAGACATGAACCTGTCGCCTTTGGAGGTGCGAAATCAGGTGATCTATCAATTGGGTGCCCTCACCGCCTTCTGCGCCGTTCACAATACCCGGGTCAACTATATCAAACCTCATGGTGCGCTGTATCATGCGATGATGAACAACACCAGTGTGATGGACGTACTGCTGGAAATAGCCGGGCACTTTTCACTGAAGCTCATGGTGCTGGCCACGGCCAACTGGCAGGAGCACAAACAACACGCTGACCGGCACGGGGCTGAGTTGCTGCTGGAGGCCTTTGTTGACCGGGGCTATGAAGATGACGGCAATCTGGTTCAACGCAACAGTCCCGGTGCCCTGCTCGGCGAACAGGAAATGATAAACCGGGTACAGGAACTCTGCGACCAGGCTCCCATTCGCTCGGTCAGCGGCAGGGAGCTGCATTTTCCCATTGACTCACTCTGTGTACATGGTGACGGAGAAGGGGTGCCCCTGATCAAGGCATTCAGGGCTATCATTAACAACCATGAATAAAGACAGTTTCAATAACAGGAGCTTCACGGTTTCCCAGGTATCGGAAACCTCGCTGCTGGTCAGTTTTCACGAACCGGTCGGTGCTGACCTTTCATTATTTATTGCCGACTGTGGCAAGGCGGTCAATCATCATTTTGCCGGTACAGTGGTCAACACCGTGCCGTCATACAACGCCCTGCTGATCACCCTGCAACCCTCCAGCGAACAGAATTGTGTCGAAAAACTGAACAGGGTGTTACTGGCAGTTCCCCGTAAAAAAACCGACGGGCAAAGGGAGGCCATAGAAATACCCACCTGGTATGACCCGGAGGTGGCCGAATACCTGGATGAAATCACCGAAAAAACCGGTTGCCGCCTCGAAGAATTGATCAGGTTGCATACCGGGCAGACTTTTTTTGTATACATGATCGGATTTTGCCCCGGATTCGCCTATATGGGGGATCTGCCAGAACCACTGCGCCTGCCGAGGCGCACCGTTCCGCAAACAAAAATCCCGGCAGGCAGTGTCGCTATCGCCGATTTTCAGACAGCCGTCTACCCCCTGGCGATGCCGGGTGGCTGGAACATTATTGGCCGCACCCCCCTGACCCTGTTTGATGCAGGCAGAAAACAGCCCGGTCTCCTGCAGCAAGGCGACAGGGTTCGATTCAAGGCAATCAGCAGGGAACAGTTTCTGCAACAGGGCGGCTTGCTGTAATGGGTAAAATGCAGGTGGTTTCTCCAGGTTTTCTGGCCACGGTTCAGGATCAGGGGCGCTACCTGTGCCAGCATCTTGGCCTGGCAGAGGCCGGTGCCCTGGATAAGCATGCCCTGTTCTGGGGCAACCGGCTGGTGGGCAACAAGCCAGGCTGCTCCCCCGCCGTCGAGATTCTGCTCGGCAACAGTACATTTACCTTTGATTCTGCCACCCGGATTGCCATCACCGGCGCGACCATGCCGGTGACACTCAACAACACACCGGTTCCCCTCTGGACATCCATACCGGTTCAACCTGGTGATGTAATCAGGTGTGGCATTGCCTCAAGCGGGCTGAGAGCGTACCTGACTATCGCCGGTGGCTTCAATGTTCCGCGTTTTTTCAATAGCGGTTCCACTGTAATCAGAGAGCAAACCGGCGGCAATCAGGGGAAAAAACTGACAGCAGGGGATACCCTGTCTTACCGGAAACAAAACTGCCAGCCCCGGCAGAGCACCGTCACCATCTGGCAAAAAACACCCCGGCACTATATCCCGGATTATGACGCACCACTAACCCTGCACTTTTTTCCCGGCTACCACTATCAGGAGTTCGACCCGGACAGCGTGCAGCAATGCCTGGATAACCGATACACCATCACTCAGGATGCAGACCGCATGGGCTACCGTCTTTCCGGGCCTGTCCTGAAGCGGGAAGGTGGCAATATTCTGTCTGTCGGGGTACCTTGTGGCGCAATCCAGATCCCCGCCGCAGGACAACCCATTATCTTGCTCAATGACCGCCAGAGTACGGGCGGCTACCCCGTCCTGGGCGTTGTCTGTGCACGGGACATCTTCCGACTGGCCCAGAAAAGACCCGGAGAGCAGGTTCGTTTCGCTATTGCGGATCTGTATGAACAGCAACAACAACTGCATACCTTCTATCAATTTTTTTTGCAACAAATACCCGGCACTTGATTCAGGCCGCACCATCCCCACATCAGAGTACAGCATCCATATCATTCTCCCTCTGACAACAAAGAGCATACTGCATGAAAAAACACGTCGTTATTATCGGTGCCAACTTCGCAGGCCTGAGTGCTGCCAGCCAGTTGGCAGCAAAATCCTGTGCCGGCAAGAATGAATACCAGGTGTCCGTTATTGACTCCAACCCGGATTTCGAATGGACACCGAATATCCATGAAATTCTGTCCGGCATAAAAAACAGGAAAGCACTCAGCCTCTCGCGCCCGGCCATTTTGTCCCGATTGAACCAGAAATTTATAGAGGATGAAGTCTGCGCGATAGATATCAACAACAAAAGCATCGAACTCAAATCGCATGACCCTGTCCGTTTTGATGCCTGCCTTATCGCCACCGGCCAGGTGATGAACACCAGGGGCATCGACTCGCTTGAACATAAGGCTTTTGGCTTCAAAACCGGCAACGAGGTCAACCGGCTTCGGGCTGAAATTGAAGCACGCACAGGCCGTGGAAAACCATTGCGCCTGACCCTGGTTGGTGGTGGATTTTCCGGTGTGGAAGCCCTGGGTGAGCTGGTAAGGCATTATCGCCACGACAAAGGATTGCAGATCACTATGGTCGAGCCATCGGCGCGATTGCTAAATGGCCTTCCCGATGTGGTTTCAAGGGATGTGGTTGACCTGGCGTCAAAAGAGTCTGTGAGCTTTTCATTCGGCAGCAGGGTGACTGCACTGAGCGCCAACACTCTTACCCTGGAAAACGGCAAGGAGATACACTCGGATATCGTGGTTTGGACTGCCGGTAACCGGCTTCCCGACTTTCTCTGTCACGAGTTCGCCACTCCGGGAGCAACGGGCATAAACGTCAACCCGTTCCTGCAGGTTGCCGAACACCCGGATGTTTTCGTTGCCGGTGATGCGGCCGGTTTTTCCCCGCCGCTCAGGAAACAGGCCTACCACGCCATGGATATGGGAGTGGCGGCAGGCCGCAACATTGCCCGCCATCTGGCAGGTCAACCCATGCGGGCCTTTGTGCCGCAGGAAAAACCCATCGCCCTGGCCTTTGGTGATATGAATACCTATTTGATTCAGGGAGAAACCGTGTTCGCCAGCCCGGTACTGGCGGCAGCCAAGGAAGCGGTCTACCAGCTTTACATGTCTCAGCTTTCCGCATCGCTTCCGATCACGGAGATCGGCCTGGGTATGGCCGACAGACTGACCGGTTCCGTGCGTCATCTGCTCTTGCCTGAAATGGCCAAACTGAAACTGCTGGCCACAGTGCGTAAAAGCCGGGTGCTCCAATGGGGAGAGAGAAAAGACATGGAATCCATGGTCAAGGCGATGATCAGCTCGATCATGCCAGCCTGATCAATCAGACGGCGACAATGGCAATCGGAGGACAGGAAAAGCCGCCTGGTGCAGACAGGCACCAGGCAAAGGGTGTGATCAGTCCTGATCCAGTTCGTTCAGAGCCTCACAGGTCGCGGGATCGAGAAGGTCATAGTCCAGAGGCACACGAGTCAACCTGTTCCCGTAGTTCGAGTTGTTCTCCAGCAGTATGCCTTTTTCTGTCACCAGGAGATCATTTCCGTCAAACGACTGGCCGCCGCCCACAGCAATAGAGCTTGGCCCGTCAAAGCTGAACGGGGGGGTTTGATACTTTTCACCCGCTGCGGTTTGAAAAACCAGTTTGCCCTGAAAGAAATGAGTGACAGCGATTCCGCCGCAATACGGCATAATATCGTCAATAATCCAGCCTCCCTGATAAAACTCGTTATCCTCCGGTCTGTTGCTGACTTCGTTGCCGTTCTCGTCAAGGAACGAGAGAGGCACTTCCCCCTGGGCATCAAAAAACAACCGGCGCACCTTGTTCACATCAGAAACATACAGGGTGTTGCCATCCACACGAACCCCGTTGGGCGCTTCAAAGCCATATTCATTATCCAGCCAGTCTTTTTCGAAACCGGCCAGTCCGGGCCTGCCTTCCGAATAATCCAGGGTAATACGGCCGACCGACGAGGTAGCAAAAAAATTCTCGTCTGCAACGAGCAAATGGCCCGTGGGTGTAAACGCAAGACCATTCGGAATCACAATTTCATCGAGAGGGTCATAATCCAAGCCTTCATCCAGCGCCTTGAAGTCCAGCGGTCTCTCATTCAGATTGGCGGCAACCAGGTGAGTGTCCACTACCAGACTGAAAATGAGCCCCTCCCATTCAATATACCCGCCCTTGCATATTGCGAACACCCAGTCACCAGACTGGGCAATACCGGTAAAGGCACAATCGGGACCAGAATATACCTTTGTCTTCTGGTAAGCGGTTGAACCATCAGGGTTGACTGTGCTTTCTACCTGGTACAGGCCTTTTCCGCCACTCACCAGCAGGTCGCCTGCCGAGGTAAACAGGATGTTTTCCGCATCGGGCACGACAACGACATCTTCCTGCTCGACACAGCCTGCAACAAGCAGCGACACACAGATGCCAAACAGTATTTTCCCAGGATTGGACATACTTCTTCTCTCCTTTTTTATTTATCTCATTCGTTTGATATCTTTCATTTTTATTATGTATTACAGAGCGTACAGAGTGATCAAGCCCGGAATACTCTCACTTTTCTGGCAATCTGATACTCCGTGCAGATCATAACGTCCCGGGCGGACAAGGGAAATTCCCCATCTGTCGGGGGTGTGTTGACCGGCACCTGACGTGACCACCGGGAATTGTGAAAGACGAGTGGAAAACGGAACACGGGAACGCTATGGGAAAGGCGCACTGACAAACGGGGCGCTAGCAGACAACCACCTGATTGCGCCCGTTGTTTTTGGCTTGATACATGGCTTCGTCAGCCACCTCGATCATCTTCCGGTATTCATCATAGGAATCATCATAAAGGGCAACACCAATGCTGGCAGTTAATTGCAGGTCGGGGAAACGATGCTGCAGCAACCTGCCTTTTTCTGCAATTTCTCTTCGGATTCTCTCTGCATAGCGGATTGCACCCTGTTTATCGGTATGCAGCAAAACAAACAAAAACTCTTCTCCTCCGAAGCGACCAAGGAAATCGCCCGGGCGTGTCAGGCTTTTCATACAGTCTGCCACGATACGAAGCACATCATCACCAGATTGATGGCCATACAGATCATTAAACTGTTTAAAATGGTCTATATCAACAAAACCAATGGCCAGCCTGTCCAGCTTCACCCCTGCATCGCCAAACAGATAAGTGAGAAAACGGGTAATCATGCTTCGATTGTTTAATCCGGTTAACGGATCAAACCGGGCTTTTTTCTTTTCCTGCTCGTACTGTCTGGCATTGACCAGTGCAACCCCCAACTCGACAGCCACTTTGTTTAACTCCGGAAGCAGATTCACATCCAGCCTGTTGCCGGTAAACGCATTGTCAATATACAGAACAGCAAACAGGCGATTGTGGGTTAACACAGGTATGGCAAAAAATTCCTCGACTGACAGGACATCGAGCAGAGACCGATCCAACAGGCTTTCACGACCAATATGCACAGCTTCACGACGCCGCAGACAGCTCAACATATTTCCAGACAACGATGAAATCTTCAGCTCGATTTTTCCCTTACTGCTGTTTTTTCCAGGGGCAACCCGGTTTTCCGGCCATTGATATTTCGCTACCAGAGAACGTATTTCCGGGTCAATACACAGCATAAACAGGCGATCAACATTGAAGTCATGCTGAATCGCTTCCAGTGTCCAGGGAATAAAGTCATCAGGATCAAGGCTATGGTGCGGGGCGGTCAGGGCGGTGCCCAAACCCGGTACCGGGGTCGGCTTCAGCCCCATGTCTTGTGGCAGCGGCTGACCGAGGCATAAAACCGAATGGACAATATTGGCGCGTAATGTACTCAAGCCGGGAAAGGGAAGATTATAGAAAGCACTGAGACCACGAACCTCGTCGTCCACCTTATCCAGGATTGACTCCAGATTCAGGCTCAGCGTGCGGATGAAGTCCAGCAAGCCAGGCGGAGGAACACCACAATAGTTTTTTCCTGTGGAACTCAATCCCTGTATCGAGGCAATAAAATCGGAGAATGAGACTATGGCAGTGTCTTTCAGGATGTCAGGATCAAACCCCTCTCTTTCCGACAGAGCGTTGTGATGAAACAGAGCGTTGTGATGATTGAGAGCGACCAGGGTAATCGAGTCAGGCAACCCGTATTCGTGACAAAAAGCCGCACCCAATTGCGCGTGGTTAATACCAAAAAAGCACGTTTCATTTTCCAGGAGCGAATTTTCACTTTTTTCAAATGACTGAAGAAAGTCACTGTAAGAGGCTTTACCAAATGTTTCCAGAAGTACCTTGCCCACATCATGCAACAACCCGGCAGAATAGACCCGATCCGGTTCCGGATGGTGGATCGCCGTAGCGATTATCTTGCTCATTGATGCAACAAACAGGCTGTGTTGCCAAAAGCTCATCTGGTTGAATCTGCGCCCCCTGCTTCCACTTTTTAACTTCTTGAAAAACATCAGATTCAGAGCAACCTGCCGCACCATCGAGAAACCGGCCAGGGTTACCGCTCGCTTGATCGAGTTTACCTTGCCCGGCAACCCGTAATAGGCAGAGTTCACCAGTCGAAGCACTTCCACGGACAGGCTTGGTTCGGTTTCAATCACCCTGGACAACTCATCAAACGATGCGTTCTCATCATTGGTCAGTTTTAGCAGCTTGATGGCAACGGCCGGAATAACCTGAAGACCGGAGAACTCCGGTTTTAATGCTTTGTGTGCGGCAAGAAGAAGTGAGCGTGGTACCACAGCTCCGGGTGGAGACCGATTGATAGCAAGACCTGCATCAGAACGGTTCGTGTTGCACAGACCCAGACCTTTGTCGTTGCTGTCACACACTGACACCTGTTTCTTTTCCTGTGCATATCCACTTTCAACCATAGGATGTCACTCTTTGATTGTCACTGGTATTTTAATACTGATTCACTGTCACCCGTTTCTGGAAACACACCTTCACTGTAAAGGCATGGCCCGGCTGATAATGTGACGCCGGTAACAGAAAAACAAAACTGACAAACAAGATTACAGAGTGGAAACAATGCGTCAGGCAAGAGTCAAAGAGTGGGAAACTGCGTGGTTTGATCGGAACAGGGCAAGGCCGGCTCTGGCTACACCAACCCGATCACAGCATTTCAATTACAACATTGCCGAACATTGTTTTTCCAGACAGCGACATGCCTTTTTAACCTCCTTATCCTGGCGTCAGAGTTTCCTGACGGTTTCACGCGTTCCAGCTCCAGCTGGTACTCCAGCAACACATTTTGCGCATAGTTGCAACTGCTTAAAGATTCACCCGTGCTTCCCGAAGCTGTTGCCGGTAACGTATTAATCTCCTCTATTCGAATCAGACGATTCAGTGTATCCCGATATACTCCTTCCCGATCTTTCCTGATCTCCTGGCTAAACTTCGGTTCTGATTGCACAGCCACTTTCGGACTGACTTTCGTGCCGGCTTGCGCCGTGGCTTTTTCCAGCAGGGCATCGTTTTGAGGATCAGACATCCTGTCCGCAATGGCGATGCCAGGCAACAATAGCGATACCAAAACAAGAGCACTCTTTTTCATTTCCAAACCCTCCCCATTATTTTTCTATTTATCAATTAGAATATAGCTGCTTTTCGCAACCTTACCCAATCATTTTGCCAAAATAGAAAAACGGCATGTCAATCACTCGCGATAAAGTGCCGACACACCATAACGCAAGTCAAGCGCCTGCCTCTCTGCCTTCTTCAGTTTTTTCACCACCAGTGAGTAGGAGTGATCAATCATTCTTTCGATTTCACCGTCAGGAATCGATCCATCAAGAGCGACTGTGTTCCAGTGTTTTTTGTTCATATGGTATCCGGGAGTCACTGCCTCGAACATATCTCGCAGTTCGGATGCCTGATCGGGATCACACTTCAGATTCATGTTTGCGACCCCCTTGTTCCAGGCCAGGGTTGCATACATTTTATTCATCACCCTGGCTACCATGACATCAGGCCCAAACGGGTAGTCCTCTGCCGCCTCTGGCCTGGATAACAGATAATGCCTTGCTGCCTCATAATTCATTTCGTTTTCCTCATCAGGATTTTCCTCACTAACTGTCACTGTAGCTTGACCAAAGTCAGTTGAATAGCCGTTAACTGCTTCATCAACCCAAAAACAGGGTACAATAGTAGCCATTGAAAGACATTTCAGTTAATTGTTGAACCCGGATTTGGGTTCTTCGCCATTCAGTCATAAATTCGAGGGGTTACATGAAACTGATTCAAACACTTGGTGAGTTTATTATTGATCGTCAATCCGACTACCCTGGTGCTTCAGGCGAGCTCTCCGGCCTGTTTTCGGCACTTCGGCTGGCAGCCAAGGTGGTTCACAGAGAAATAAACAAGGCCGGACTGGTAGATATCACGGGAGCTGCCGGGGCAAGCAATGTTCAGGGCGAGCAGCAGCAAAAACTGGACGTATACGCCAATGACCGGTTTAAGACTGCGCTGGCTGCCCGAGGCGTGGTCTGTGGCCTGGCATCTGAAGAGGAGGACGACTATGTTCACTTTGGAGAGGGGATCAACCAGGATGCCAAGTATGTGGTATTGATTGACCCGTTGGATGGCTCATCCAACATTGATGTCAATGTGTCTGTTGGCACCATTTTTTCCATCTACCGGCGACTTTCTCCAGTCGGCCAGCCAGTGGAGGAGCGGGATTTTCTGCAGCCGGGAGTGAACCAGGTGGCAGCCGGCTACATCGTTTATGGCTCTTCCACCATGCTGGTCTATACCACGGGAAATGGGGTAAACGGTTTCACCTATGACCCCACACTCGGCGTTTTCTGCCTGTCACACGAGAACATGCGTATTCCTGAAGACGGCTCACTGTATTCAATCAATGAAGGCAACTATGTGCATTTCCCTAAGGGAGTGAAAGAGTATATCAAGTACTGTCAGGTTGAAGACGACGCAACCCGCCGCCCCTATACATCTCGCTACATCGGGTCGCTGGTTTCCGACTTTCACCGCAACCTGATCAAGGGTGGAATTTACCTTTACCCGCCCTCCAGCCGGTATCCGAACGGCAAGCTCAGATTACTCTATGAATGCAACCCGATGGCATTTCTGGCAGAACAGGCGGGCGGCAAGGCCTCTTGCGCTGCAAACCGGCGAGTGATGGAGATCAATCCTGTCGAACTGCATCAGCGTTGTCCGCTGTTTGTCGGTTCTCGAAATATGGTGGAAAAGGTCGAAGAGTTCCTTACCGAGCACTCGGCCGAGTAAACCGAACTGCACTTTTGCCACCCGTCTCCCGGGTACCTGGCGCCCGGGCGCGGTTTCCCGGGTCAAAGCCAGGCCTGGAACCACAGGAACACGGGGAATAACAATTACACAGACTCAGGTTACACACACCCGACCCACCAACACTACCTGGTATGTCTACGTGATATTGTGCTCCGACAACACGCTTTATACCGGCATTACGACCGATATGAGCAGGCGCTGGCAGGAACACAAGGAAAAACGTGGCGCGAAGTATTTCAGAGGGCGGTCACCTGTTGAACTACTGCTTCTGGAGCCCCGACCCGGCCGGAGCCACGCAAGCCAGAGAGAATACAAAATCAAGCAACTCGACAAAAAACAAAAGCTCCGGCTTTGTCGTGCATACGAAGCAACAACAAGGGAGCAGATTGCAAGAGAAAGGATTGCTTTCGTCGAATCCGCAGCCACCACACCCGTCGGCTGGCGCGAATCCTGAAAGACGTTTTTATCCGCTCACCACATCAAATCATCAGGAATCTGGTAATCGGCATAAGGGTCATCGTCGGGCACGACATCTTTTGCGTCGGGCCTGTTATAAACCACTATTGTGCCTTCAGCCCTTTCCTGGATTTTTTCTGCCACCACTTTGGGGATAACTTCATAGGCATCCCCCAATCGGGCAATTGCAGCCAGTCCTTTCGCCAACTGCTCCTGAATTCTGCCTGTGACGTAGATTTTTTTTACCTTGCCTTCGTCCGCGAACTGATAACCCACGTCGCCGTTTTGACGGTCAATCCGGTTACTCTGCACCAGCTGAACAATCTGTGCAGCAATCGCTTTCCTCCGGGCTTCTTCGTTCGCCTTGCGATTCAGTTCCCGGTCTCTCTCTGCCTTTTCTTCCCGTGCCTTTTTAGCCCATTCTTCCGCCTCTCTCGCTTCACCCTGGCCACGCCGGGCCTGTTTCGCCTGTTTGTTTTTATTTTTTTTCACCTGCGAGGCTTTTTTCTTATCCACCAGGCCCGCCTGTAATAGCTGCTCCTGCAGTGACTTTGCCATTTTATTCCTTTCCTGCTTCCAGTGTATTTATCGACAGTATTAACCGACTCTGCCACCCGGCTATTATAGCCAAACCACCAAGAATCTTACAAAACGACTGAAAACCGGATTCGGTATCAATTACAATACCCGGTATCCATTACAATACTGAACCGGCATGGCTTCATCGCTGAACCAGACATGGCTGACAGCGCCAAAGCTGATCTGCAAACACATCAGATAGAAAGGACATTACAATGAAAATTTGGGTCGATGCCGATGCCTGCCCGGTTGTCATAAAAGAAATTCTTTACCGTGCAGCCAATCGCACCTCAACCCTGACCACTTTTGTGGCAAATCAGGCGCTCAGGCTACCCCCATCACCTTACCTGAAGTCGTTGCAGGTAGCAGCAGGATTTGATATTGCTGACAACAAAATTGTGCAACTGTGTGAAAAAAACGATCTGATTATCACGGCTGATATTCCGCTGGCCAGTGAAGTCATCGACAAAGGGGCAATGGCACTCAACCCCAGAGGTGAACTCTATACCAGGGAGAATATTCGTGGCCGGCTCAATATGCGGGACTTCATGGACACAATGCGAGCCAGCGGCGTCGAAACCTCCGGGCCACCACCTATCACACAGGCCGACAGACAAAAGTTTGCGAATAGCCTGGATAAATTTCTGGCCAGCCGGAAGAACTGACCAAACCGCTCCGCTCCCTTTTGAAGCGACCGCTTTTATGCAGCCATGCGGCGGCCATGGTCGTAATAAAACGCCAGTTGTGCGGAATGACTGCATTGCTCCTGTGTCATTTTTTTAGTTGACAGGCCACAAATAGAGTTTATACTGGTTACTAGCTTGAAAGTAAGACGTCTATTTATGCACGCCGTTTCGAAGTCCTGTCTTGAGTACCTCGTCCTGTAACACATAAGTACCCGCAAAGCTTCAAGCCTATTGGTCATTCAAGACCGCAAATTTGTAACTTTATAGGATTTTAGTATGTCGACTACCACTGGAACCGTTAAATGGTTCGACGAAGCAAAAGGCTTTGGTTTCATTCAGCAAGAATCAGGCCCGGACGTTTTCGCCCATTTCAGCGCAATATCAGGTGATGGATTTAAAACTCTGGCCGATGGTCAAAAGGTTGAGTTCACTATTACTCAAGGCAAGAAAGGCCCCCAGGCAGAGAACATCGTTCCTCTCTAGGCTCAGGTCTTTTTAGAATGTATCTGCCATTTTGTTTGGCAGATGCATTGTTTTCTTTCTCCTGTTTTTCCTCTTTCCCGATCAGGCAAGCGTCTGCCTGGTGATCAATCCTTCCTTTCCACCACCAATAAACTGACTCTGCGAAGTCGGCGACCACAAACCCGCACCCCCGCAGGAAAATCACAACCACATTTAACTTGACATTTATCTGGTATAACCGCATAATTTTGCGTCATTTTTATCAGCGAACAGAATTCACTACGCCGGTATCGGCAAAAATCAGTTTTAGGAGCAATCCAGGTGGCAAATTCAGCAGGATCGAAAAAACGCGCTCGTCAACAAGATAAGCGTCGTCGTCATAATATGGGCCAGCGCAGCATGGTTCGTACCTATATTAAAAAAGTGCAGGCAAAGATCAGTGAAGGCAATTACGAAGAAGCCAACAGCGCGTTTATCGCCGCAAAGCCCCTTATTGATCGCATGGTTAACAAAGGTATTTTGAGCAAAAACCAGGCAGCCCGAACCAAGAGCCGACTGAACACCAGTATTAAAGCGCTAAAAGCAGCATAATATCCTTTCATCCCAGATGTAAATGATTATGCTGTCAACAACAAGCCGACACTCGTCGGCTTTTTTCGTATTTGCCCACCGGGTTTTCCTGTGCCTGCTTCCCCGCCCCTAATAGAGCTTGCCCTGACCAGGCAAACGCCGACGAAACCGTTTGTATTCCCATTGGTATTGGGGAATCGCTTCCATCACCGCACTCTCCACAGAGCGATTGATCGCCGCAAGGGAGACAGCCAGATCAGTCGAGTCAACACCTTCTGCTGCCTCTCGAAAACATAGCCTGTACCCCTCCCCTCCCGGCAAGCGCAGGGCAAAAACAACGATTATTTTTGGCTTGATACGCTGAGCCAATTTCGAAACCAGAGTCATGGTATGCGCGTTTTGACCAAAAAACGGAGCAAATTCGGCGCTGTTTGGTGGGGGCACCTGATCGGGCAGGACGCCCACGGTGCCGCCTTTTTTCAAGATTGACAACAACCGCCCCACCCCTCTTTGACTGGCAGGAACCAGTTCGGCACCGGTTCGACTGCGCGCCCTGGTAATGACTCGCTCAAACTCTTTCATTTTTGGTGGCCGGTACATGGATGCTATCTGATAATGGGAAGCCACATACAAACCCGCCACTTCCCAGTTACCATGATGCGGCGCCAGAAAAATCACTCCCCGACCCTGTTTTACCGCGTTTTCCGCCAACTCCTCACCTTCCACCGACACCAGGCTCAACACGTCCTCGGCGCTGCGAAACCAGACCACACTAAACTCGAGCATGGTTTTGGCAGTTTCCCGGATGCTCTCCCTGACCAGAGCCTCCAACTCCTGTTGCGTTTTTTCCGGGAAACACAATGCCAGATTGATGCGAGTAATTCGGGCGGGCCTGAGATTCGCCCGGAAAATAATAACCCCGATGCAACCGGCCAGCCACTGAACGACTTTTAATGGCAAAAAGGCAATCACCCTCATCAGGACCACAGCAGTATAAACGATGATTCGATCAAACAATGTCTTCTTCCCGGCCCCGGCCTTTGCTGTTCCACTCGGTCACACTATCGTGGAGTTGCCAACTTCCCGCAAACGGGCAACAATAGTATTTATAGAAGCTGAACTGACAAAAACAGTACACCAGAGACAGCAGTAGCAAATCGGTCGACAGATCGCCAACCCTTTCATCATGGCAACTTCATGTTATATCTACTTGTTCCGGCAACAGTTTTCGCCATATGGTTTTCGTTCCGATATGCGTGGTGGCGAAAGCCACTGGACTATTCATATCCTCGAATACTGATGTACCACATGATAGCCGCTCCACAACCCGGTGCCAAATTTAATGGCCTGAGAGTCTCGCCGGAGAATTTTGAAAGACAGATCCTGTGGTTACAGAGCCAGGGCTGGCACTTTGTCACCATGACAGAACTCGTTACCCATGCAGACCGGTTACCACAGAAAACCGTCGCCATGACCTTTGATGATGGTTACGAAGACAATTACAGCAACGCGTTTCGCATTATGAAAAAACACGGCATCAAGGGTACACTCTATCTGGTGGTGAACCGCCACAACAATGATTGGTCAATCAACAAGAAGGCCCACCATAACTCCGGTGAACTGGCGAGAATCCCGAAACTGTCAGACCGGCAGGTTCAGGAAATGGTTGACTCCGGTCTGTTTGAGATCGGAGGGCATACACTAAGCCATATCAATTTGGCAAAATCGGACAAAGAAACCAAACAAAGGGAAATCGCAGAGTGCAAGACCGCACTGGAAACACGATTTAACACGCCGGTGACAAGCTTCGCCTATCCCTTTGGCATTTATCAGAAGGAAGACCCTGAACTTGTGTCAACACTGGGGTTTACCAACGCGGTTCTCGCCGAAGGCGGGGTAGAAACCGGGATGACGCATCGCCGCTTCAGGCTGCGCAGGGTAAAAATTAGTGGCAAAGACAATTTTTTCGCTTTTCAGTGCAGAATAAGAACCGGAAAACGAGGATTGAAAAAATGACATGCCTTCATGTCTGGGTCATATCTGATACACTTCCAGGCCATTTCAACCAGAGTATTGGCATCGTCAACGCCTTGCGTGAATATGAAAATGTCACATTCGATATCGTCGAAATCAAAATCAGGAACAAGCTGTTTCGTTCTCTGTTGCGCCTGGCTGCCAATCGTGCCTTTGCATTCAATGAGGCATTGCTTGAAGCTGCCTTTCAGGTTCCGCAGCTGCCTGACAGAAAACCTGATATAGTGGTCTCTGCAGGCGGTAATACGATTTTTGCCAATATAGTAACAGGACAAAAATACCATGCAACAAAGGTATTCAGCGGAACACTGAAAGGCTACCGCAGCAGTCTGTTGGACGTGGTTTTCAGCGTCACCCCTCTCACTTCTGCCGACCCGACAACAAATAACAATACAGTACTTGATCTGCCACCGGGCAACATTCCGCGTTTCGAGGATTTATCGCCCGACCGGCCTCCCTATGTGTTTGCCTGTTTGATCGGAGGAAACGGTGCGGGGTATTACTACACTGAAAATGACTGGCTGGATCTGGTCAGGCTTCTGGAAAGGGTGCAATCCCGCTACCACTGCCAATGGCTGATTACCACTTCCCGGCGAACCGGTATCGAAGCCGAAAGACAACTGGAAAATGTCATTGGTGAGTCATTGATTCGTCCACATATCAACGAACTGGTATTGTATGGAAGCAATCCGAAAAAAGTGGTGCGAGACTGGTTACAACAGGCCAATGCGCTGTTCACGACAGAAGACAGTCTGACCATGGTCGCGGAGTCCATTCTTTCGCAAAAAAGTGTAATGACCTTGCAACCCGCCCGTTTCGAACCGGATCACAACGATGAAGCGGCGCTCGGCAAATACCACGAAAAAGGCTATATCAACCGGATAAAACTGGATTCAGCAACCTGCCCGGAATTTGAACCGACAGCAAAAATCTGCCTGCCTGACATCCTTCAGCAGATTCACCGGGCCATTATGGAAAAACACCGCTTATGACCCGGAAACAGATACTATGGTGGGGCCGCCATGGCAATTATGGCCCCGGTTACCCGCGCAATCGTACCATTATGCGCTGTATGAAACAGCTGGACTGGGTCGTCAACGAATTTCAGCCCGCCATATCGGCATTGGGCAGCCAGCAGGCTCAATTACAACACCTCTCCCGGCCTGATGCTGTCTGGGTGCCCTGTTTCCGTCAAAGGGACCTGGCCGGTGCAGCAAGGTGGGCCCGAAAACAGTCTGTACCGATTTTTTTCGACCCCCTGATCAGCGCTTATGACAAGCGAGTCTTTGAAAAACACAAGTATCCACCCGATTCACGCAGAGCGATCCGTCTGTTAAACCGGGAACGCCGTCTTTTTGGCATGGCCGACCACGTGATAGCCGATACCGAGTGCCACAAAGCCTTTTTTGTTGAAACCCTCAACTGCGATGCCGACAGGGTCGTGGTCATCCCGGTGTCGGCGGAGGAAGAATTATTCAGATTCCAGCCAATGCCGGTCGACACAGGCAAGCCCGAGGTGTTGTTTTTTGGTACATTTATCGGGTTGCAGGGGCCCAAATACATTGCACAAATGCTCCGGCACTACACAGGCCCCGAATTCAGACTGACCTTTCTGGGCGACGGGCCGGAACACCCGGAATGCGAACGAATCGCCCGATCATTCTCCAATGATGCAATTGAGGTGGCTTTCGAACCCTGGATACCCTTCGAACAGTTACCTGACCGGATCGCTCAATCCTCCATTTGTCTCGGGATATTCGGTACCGGCAAAAAATCATCACGAGTCATTCCCAACAAGGTCTATCAGGCTTTGGCCTGTGGCCGCCCTGTCATCACCATGCAGGGAGATGCCTATCCCGACGCTCTGTTCACAGGGCCCCCACACCGGTTAACACAGCCCGCACGCGGCATCCGGTTTGTAGAACCCGGTAACCCTGAAGCAATTGCAACAGCAATTTGTGACTTGCTCACTGCCCTAACCGCACGGGAAAGTGCCAACCGGGAATCCGAAGCAGCATTTGACATATACAAAACCTGGTTTTCAAACGAAACCATTCGGGCCACACTGCGTTCCCTGATTGGATGAAAACCTGATATGACCGGCGAAAAAACGCCATTGTGTCGTATTTTTCGACCAACTTCAGACTTCCTGCCTGTTTTAAGTTGTTATTACAGGCAAAACACTGATAAATTATGTGTCTTTATTTTTTGTCTGGACAGGCTGCATGAACTATAGAACCGATGATGTACGTATTAACGATACCAAAGAACTTTTACCACCTGTGGCGTTGCTTGAGAAATACCCGGCCACCGAATACGCTGCCCGTACTGTTTTCGAAAACAGAAACGCGATACACCGGATTCTCAACGATGAAGACCATCGCTTGCTGGTGATCATTGGCCCCTGCTCGATTCACGACCCCAAAGCCGCCCTCGAATACGGTGAGAAGCTGCTCAGGCTTCGCGAAAAGCACCAGGCGCATCTGGATATTGTCATGCGGGTCTACTTCGAAAAGCCCAGAACCACCGTTGGCTGGAAGGGCCTGATTAACGACCCCTACCTGGATAACAGCTTTCAGATTAACGATGGACTGCGTATTGGCCGCAAGTTACTGCTTGATCTGAACAATCTGGGTATCCCCACTGCAACAGAATATCTCGATATGATCTCGCCACAGTATGTGGCGGATTTGCTCAGCTGGGGGGCGATAGGTGCCCGAACTACCGAGTCACAGGTTCACCGTGAGCTGGCGTCAGGGTTGTCCTGCCCGGTTGGTTTCAAAAACGGCACCGATGGAACCATTAAAGTCGCGATTGATGCCATTGGCGCGGCGGCGGCTCCCCACCACTTCCTGTCCGTCACCAAGTATGGCCATTCTGCGATCATTGAAACCGTAGGCAACAAGGACTGCCATATTATATTGCGTGGTGGCACCAGACCCAATTACGATGCCGAAAGCGTCAAACAGGTTTCAGAGGAGCTGAGGAAGGCTGGCCTTCCCGAAAAGGTAATGATTGATTTCAGCCACGCCAACAGCAACAAACAGTTCCACAAGCAAATGGAAGTTTGCTCGAATGTCTGTGATCAGATCAGGTCGGGTAACCAGGCCATTGCCGGTGTCATGGTAGAAAGCCACCTGGTCGAGGGCCGCCAGGATCTGGTGAATGGCCGGGCTGAAGTTTACGGCCAAAGCATCACTGATGCCTGCATTGGCTGGAGCGATACAGAAATCCTGCTGGAACAGCTGGCAGAGGCATCAAAGGTACGGGAGGAAAACCGGACAGAACGTTAGCAGGAGGGGGCCTCTTTCTCACGATACCAGGCCCCCACACGCATACCCAGCGCCAGGAATATCGCCCCCAGAAATTCAAAACTGACCAGTTTAAAGTCAACCAGCCCCCGCATCAGAAAGTAAATCGCATACATCAGGGCAAATACGCGCCAGGGCGAGACCTCGGCGGGGGAGCCGGAAACCGGGGGTTCAGCACGAGTCACACGCAACATTACGGCAACAAACAGCAGCAAGGCAAAAAAGCCGATCACCCCGACCGAATACAGCAATTCAAGATAGGCGCTGTTAGGCATTACAATCGGCCTTCCCTCAAGCTGAATACCACTTAAATGCTTGAACACATTCAGCCCGTACCCGGTCCAGGGCTGCATCTCCACTTGCGAGATCACTTGTTGATAAATAATCTTTCTCGCCTCATAGGTATAGCCGGGGCACATATCCCCAAAACAGATACCCGAATGCAGGAAAAAAGCATAAACAAAGAAGGCCAGCGCAGTTAAAAGCGCAAACCACCAAAGCAGCATGCGATAACGGTGACCAAAGGCAAAAAGAAAGCCCAAAGAGAAGGTCACCGCCAACAGGTTGCCACGAGATGTGGTCAGGATCAGTACACCAATCAACACCATCAGACACAATCCCGATACTCGATCCAGCCCCCTGCACCAGACGACAAAGCCCAGGACCAGCACATTGACCGCAACCAGATTGGCAAATTCGTGCAGGTTTCGCCATACCTCCTGAACCAGTTGATTGTCACGCAGCCAGACATTGCCCGAAGTGACAACAGATACCGCGCAAAACGTGGTCACAGCAAGTACAACAACAATAGAAAATGTTCGCAGTTTTTCAACAAACCTGCTATCCAGGGCAATTTGGCGAACAAAAAAGAAACCGACAAAAAAAACCAGCGCAGCCCGCAAACAATCATAGGCACCTTTCAGTGATTTTTGTGGCAATTCAGAGAAAGCAACTCCAATCAGCAGAAAGGCAAAAAACAGAAACCAGGGCTTCCGGTGCCGCCGGGTCGAGGCAAAGAACAAATTCGGACACTGAATCGGTGCCGTCACCAGCAAAAGCAAAGCCACCGTACTCGCTTCAAGCCTTTCCACCGGAAGGGCAAACAGAAGATAACTGTACAACACCCACTGCCAACTCAAAAACAGTTGCCACGGCGAATATCGTATTGACAGGGGTTGATTCGTCATTATCAGAAGGGAGGGCAAGCCCGGCTCTGTTTCCGGGCCTGACGCCTGTTCAGGAAACGTGAGTGAGCCAGTCGAGATTTTGGGTTCGACGGCCTTTCACCGCATCAAAATACATTTTCTGGAATTTTTCCGTGAGCGGGCCACGTCCACCAGAGCCTATTTGCCGGTCATCCAGCTCGCGAATCGGAAGCACTTCTGCGGCGGTGCCGGTAAAGAAAGCCTCGTCAGCCACATACACCTCATCGCGGGTAATCCGTTTTTCATGGATTTTGATACCCAGCTCCCCGGCGAATGAGAAAATGGTTTTGCGGGTAATGCCATCCAGGCAGGAAGTCAACTCAGGCGTATACATTTCCCCTTCACGAATAACGAAGATGTTTTCGCCACTACCTTCCGCAACATAACCTTCATTGTCGAGTAACAGAGCTTCATCACAGCCACACTTCAATGCTTCATTGAGTGCCAACATGGAATTAATGTAATGACCATTGGCCTTGGCCTTGCACATGCTGATATTGACATGATGACGCGTATAGGAGGAAGTGCGTACCCTGATTCCTTTTTCTGTCGCTTCCGGGGACATGTATGAGGGCCATTCCCAGGCTGCCACAATAACGTGGGTTTTCAAATTATCCGCCCGCAGCCCCATTCCTTCCGATCCATAAAAAACCATAGGTCGAAGATAGGCTTCGTGCAGGTTGTTTTCACGCACTACCGAGCGTTGTGCTTCAATCAGCTGCTCTTTGGTAAAAGGCATGGACATCTGAAGAATATGGGCCGAGCGAAACAGACGATCCGTATGCTCCCGCAACTTGAAAATGGCCGCTCCCCTGTCAGTTTCGTAGGCTCTGACACCCTCGAAGCACCCCATTCCATAATGCAGGGTATGAGTCAGCACATGAACCTGTGCGTCACGCCAGGGCACCAGTTCGCCGTCAAACCAGATAAGGCCATCTCTGTCAGCCATGGACATAATTATTGCTCCTCAAAAAAACTGCCCGTGCTTCGGACAATATTCAACACGTTTCGCACGAGTCAAATGCAAGATAAAAACAGGATGGAAAAGTATACATAATCTGACCGCAGATTCTATCAGATTTTTCCCGCATCGTCCGGCAGCCCGCACACAATTCCCGCCGCAGGCCAACCTGAAAGCAAACCATACTAGCGAAAACGCTTGTTTAAAGACTGTTTGACCTTCCTCAACCGCCGCAGGTAGGTGTTCACCAGCACCTGTTTCCAACCGGACTTTTCCTTGAGGGAAGAAAATTCGTGCATGGCCAATACGCTTTTCAATGCCTGGTTATGCGACCCACCTCGGGTGCGTACCCGGTTATAGTTCTCCAGAAATTCGATAAATCGCTGACGCGCCGGTGGATAAAACTCGAAAAACGGCCTTCGACCGTCGCCGAGCCCGATCGCAGTGTTCCGGGAGCTCGCCAGCAGTGCTTTGAATTTGTCCGCCTGGCCAGGCCAGAATTGATACTCCAGCAACAGATAGTACACCAGTCTGAGCCGAAGCTCTTCATCGACCTGCCAGGACAGGGCCTGCTGTAACACCCCCGGTAAATCTGACATGGGGCGACCATACATCTCCAGACTGAGCCCCTTTCTGCCATAAAAGGGCAGGCCACCCAGTATCGTTGGTTTACCCAGCATAATCGACTCCAACCCGACATTGGAGCACAATACCATGGTTGCATCAGCCAGGTTGATCGCATCGTGAATATTCACCGCATCAACGACCAGGATATCCCGTTGATCCGCTATTGTTGTTTTAGGGTTAAACCAGCATTTCGGGTGTTGCTTGATCACCAGTTTCCAGCTGGAAGGGAGGTGGTTGATGACACTTTTCACCCAGGCTATGTAGTCTTGCTCAAAGCTGTCATGCAGACTGAATACCACGCTCATATCTCTCATTACCTGCATACCCAGCAGCAGTACGGGCCGATCATCACCAGTGACAAAGTCACGCAGCGCATCCATTTCTCTCTGGCTGCTTTTGATGTCTATTTTGGTTTTTCTTTCACCCAGCCACTTTTGCAATAACTGATCGGCTTCCTGCCGATGACCCGATGAAAACGGACTCAGCATATACTCCTGCCAGGTAGAATCAACCCGATTCACCGATGGCATGAAGTAGGGGCTGCAGGGATCGATAACCAGGGAGGCTCCCGGCGTAACCGGTGCCTCGACAAACAGGGGTTGAACCCGATATTTAAGCGCTTTCGCCAGGGCGATTTGGGAAATCGGTGTAAAGCCATTGTTTATCGTGACAAAATCAGGTTGAAACTGTGTAAACCTGTCCTCTATTTGTGCCGCCAGGTAACGCAAATGAGGGTAAGCCCCCTTCTCCGTATTCAGGTAGTATTCAATACCAAATGCCTCTTTCGCCATGATCCTGGCTGACATCACCGCTTCAAAAGACAGGTCATCACCACACTTGTTATGGTATTCGGTTTTGGATAGTACCTGCTTTTTATTAAAATCGCGGAGACGAATCACACTGTATTCAACACAGGCAGTGTCGGCATATTCCACCAGCGCACGCTCAAATCCTTTGGTATCCTCAACAATCAGCAACCTGGTCATGAAAACAGCGCATTCCATACTTCTGTGATCAACTTGCGCTCATTCGGCACCGCACCAAAATCAACTCTGGACGATTCATTTTGCAGGGCACGCTTGTGAATCATCGACCTCAATGTGATATAGGCTTCCTTTAACTGTTCGGTTTTCTCAACAGTCAGAATACCCGCCCGGCCAATTTCTTCCAGCAAACGAACATTGTCAGACCACTTGCAGAGAGCGGGATACTCATGGCTGTAAGCCAACACGCAAAATTGGACAATAAACTCGATATCAACAATTCCCCCGGCATCATGCTTGATATGAAAAACCTTCGGTGCCTCCCCTTCAATCACTTTTGTTCCCAGGTTGTCACGCATTTTGTCACGCATGTTTTTTACATCTTCGCGCAGTTTGTCCCGATCTCGCTGCCTGGCAATAATCCGGCTCCTGACAGCCTGAAACCTGTCAGCCAGTTCATCACTTCCCGCAACGGGGCGGGCACGCACCAATGCCTGGTGTTCCCAGGTCCAGGCATCATTTTCCTGATACTTTTCAAACGATTGCAGCGTGGTTACCAACAAACCGGAATTACCGGAAGGGCGGAGTCGCATATCCACTTCATAGAGCTGCCCCGAAGACATCCGGGCATTCAGAATATGAATAATTTTCTGACCGAGGCGAATAAAAAACACCGCATTGTCAATCGACCGTTCACCATCTGTAGAAAGATGGGTCGGCACATCATGGATAAACACCAGATCCAGGTCAGAACTGTAGCCCAGCTCGATGCCGCCCACCTTGCCATACCCCAGCACAAGGAAGTCCAGTTCACAGGGCACACCAGGCGCTTTTTGCGGATAACCGTGCTTGTCTACCATCATTTTCCAGGCAATCTGAACTACCTTATCCAGCATGGCTTCGGCTATCCAGGTCAGATAATCGCTCACTTTCATTAAAGGCAGGGTTCCAGCCAATTCCGAGGCGGCCACGCGCAACACATGCGCTTTCTTGAACAGTCGCAACACTTCCATCAACTCCTCCATATCCTCCTCGGGAATACGCAGAAGTTGCTGGTTCAGCTCGTCACTCAACTCCCATTTTCGAGGCGGAGTATAAAGAGTTTCAGTATTCAGCAACTCATCAAGCAGTAACGGGGTACTGGACAGTTGCTCTGCAATCCAGGGGCTGACCGAGCAAAGCTTGACCAACTGCTCCAGCGCGTTCGGGTTTTCATAGAGCAGCACCAGATAGGAAGTCCGCCTGAGCACTGACTCAACCAGCATAAGCACTCTTTCAAGCGTCACCCCGGCATTATCAATCCGGGTTATCGACTCCAGAAGTATGGGCATAAACCGATCCAGACGCTCCCGGCTTTGCGTTTGCATCATCAGAACCGGCTTGCTTGCCCTCATCTTGCCCAATAACCCGACCAACCGGGCCGGATCAGGCAAACCATGCTCAATGAAGATTTCCTCGCATCTATGATCATCGTATTCACCAGACCAGATCAGTTTCCAGCACTCTTCATGCTGCCTCTTTGCCGCTTCACTGTTCTCACCATCTTCGGTAATCACTTCCGCAAAGTGCAAACTGACACTGGCACGATGTTTCGAAAGCTGATTGATGAACTCACCCCAGTCATTGAACCCCATCACCAGAGCAACTCGCAGCCGATTCACTTCATCGGCAGGAAGCATCTGGGTCTGTTGATCCCGAATCCCCTGAACAGCGTGCTCGACATTGCGCAGAAAACAGTAGGCATCACGCAACTCGTTGACTGCTTCTTCAGGCATCAGGCCGTTTTCGACAAGTGCACCAAAAACCTGCCTCAGCTCCCGCGTCCGCAGGTTCAGGTCTCTGCCCCCCCGAACCAGCTGGAATGCCTGGGCGACAAACTCGATTTCACGAATGCCACCGTCACCCAGTTTGATATTGTCTTCCATTCCCTTGCGCCGAACCTCCCGGGCAATCATCATTTTCATGTCGCGAAGCGACTCGATCACACCGAAATCGATATACTTGCGGAAAACAAAGGGATGCAGGGCAGACATCAATTTCGCCCCCTGTTCCTTATCGCCAGCCACAATACGGGCTTTTACCATGGCATAGCGTTCCCACTCCCTGCCCTGATCCTGGTAATATTCCTCCATCGCCGCAAAGCTCAATGCCAGGGCACCGCTTTGGCCGTAGGGGCGCAAACGCATATCAACCCGAAAGACAAAGCCTTCTCCCGTGACACGATCCAGCACATTGATCAGACGTTGACCGACACGAATAAAAAAGGCCTGGTTTTCCAGGGTTCGCCTCGCCCCTTCGGTTTCCCCTTTCAGGGCAAAAGTAAAAATCAGGTCAATATCAGAAGAAACATTCAATTCATGGGCTCCCAACTTGCCCATTCCGATCACCGACATATACTGTTGAACCTTGTTGCCATCAGGGTTCAATCCCATCGGGGTGCCCAGGGTTTTACAGCAGTCGTTGTAAATCCAGGTCAGCGCAATATCAATACAGGTATCAGCCAAATGGCTCATATCGCGCACGGTTTCGTCCATTTCAGCCTGTCGGGTAAAATCTCGCCAGATAATGCGACACATTTGCTGTTGACGAAACCGCCTCAACACACTCATCAAAGCGGCTTCATCGGCGACCTGATCTACCATCGACTGGAGTTGCCGCCGAAAATCCTCTTCACTTTTACTCACAAGATAACGATCAGAACCAAGCAGTTCGACAAAAAAGTCCGGATGACGGGCACAGTATTCCGCAATAAACGGGCTTAAAGACCACACCCGGGCCCAGGCTTGCTTTCGGCTCTGATCCATGCCCGATAGCCTGGCATGGAGCTCTTCCGTACTGCTCTCCTGCAAGGTTTGCAAAGAATGACGGAATTCGGATAACAAGGCGGGAGAAACCAGGGAAACCAGTTCGTTAAACAAGGGGTCATCATTAAACGCTGTCACGGGGAACATTCCTGAAAAAAATGAATGAATGGCACTGGCTCAAAGCTGTGCCTTCTGCTGCCGGCACGGCCAGGGCGTGTACAAGTATCATCGCAATATGAATGAATCGGGAAAGAAGCACGCCAGGTGTTACTTTCGCCGCTATGTGTTACTTTCGCCTTTGCAATCTTGCTATTTTGTATTAAAAGTACAAACAAATGAATGGTTCCAGTCAAGTTCAAAACAGATATCCATGAAGCCGCCTGACCAAAGAAACAGTTTCAAACACAGAAAGGCAGTCTATCAAACAGACTGGCAATTACTGAAACGAATCAGAAAATTATTACTGTCGCTGGGCATATTGCTCGGTTTACATTGCCTGGCAATGGTGTGGTTTGAGGGCATGACCTGGGAGCAGGCAATCTGGCTCACACTGACCACCCTGACAACCGTTGGCTACGGCGATCTTTCCGCCCAGACTGCAAGCGGCCAGGTCGCCACCATCGTGCTGGTGTATATTACCGCCATTACCATGGTAACCTTGATTATCAGCGACTATATTGACTACCGCTTTTTAAGGCGTGAAAAAATCCGTTTGGGAAAATGGAAATGGAATATGATTGACCATATCTTGATCATCAACTCACCACATCAAAATACAGAACAGTATTTCCAGCGCCTGGTAAAACAACTCCGGGACAACGAAGAATATCACTCTACCCCGATCCAGATTCTGACCGATCAGTTCCCCGATGGCCTGCCTCTCGGGCTGTCAGAACTGGGCGTCACTCATTACCACGGCTCACCGGATAATCAGGGTGATTTGAGCGCAGTCAACGCGCACACGGCGAAGCACATCCTGATACTCGCAAAAGATGACACCTCGACACACTCCGACGGCACGACATTCGATATATTGCACAGACTGATGGAATACAATCTGTCTCATTTATGTGTTGTCGAATGTGTCAGGGATGAAAACCGGGTTCGCATGCAGAAACTGGGCCCCAAAACCATTATTCGGCCGGTAAGGGCCTACCCGGAAATCATCATCACCTCCATGCTCGCCCCGGGCAGTGAAAAAGTCCTCGAAGATTTGATTACCCATGACCATGATCATCCGTGCCGCTATGATGTCAGGTGCGAAGACATAACCTGGTCTGACATTGTCTGTGCACTGATAAAAGCCGACCAGGGTACCGCGATGGCATATATCAATACCAATAATGAAGAGGTTGTTATTCATCCCCGGCCTGATACCAGAATAAACTGTATCGGGCTCATTATTCTGGTCAAGACCGACAACAAGCCCACTCAGACAGATATTCAGGAGTCACTTCTCCACTATAAAAACAGAAAGCAGAAATGGGACAACCGGCAAAAAGCACTGGAAGAAGGGGACGGAGAAAAAGAGGACGGAGAAGCAGAGGAAAACTGAAGAAAGAGGAAAACTGAAGAAAGAGAAAAACTGAAGAAAGAGAAAAAACAGACATCTACTCATCACCTACAGCAAATCAAGCACCTCGGACAAGCGTTTCACCGGCTTGATGTCTATCCCCGGCGGCCGCACCCCTGGCATGTTGGCCGCAGGCACAATGGCCTGTGTAAAGCCGTGTTTGGCTGCCTCCCGGATTCGCTCCTGACCGCTGGAAACCGGCCGGATTTCGCCCGACAACCCGACTTCGCCAAGCACCAGCAGATCATCTGCAAGAGGCCGATCACGAAAACTGGACACTATGGCACACAACGCAGGCAAGTCTGCACTGGTTTCAGCAATTCTGACGCCACCGACCACATTCAAAAAAACATCCTGATCACCGCAGGCAATACCACCGTGTCGGTGCAGCACGGCCAGTAAAATGGCCAACCGGTTCTGATCCAGACCCACTGATACCCGCTTGACATAACCGCTGTGAGACTGATCAACCAGCGCCTGTATCTCCACCAGCAAGGGACGGGTTCCTTCCCATGTGGCGGTAACAACGCTTCCGGGCATCCCTTTGCTTTCCTTGTTGAGAAAAATGGCACTGGGGTTCTTCACTTCACGCAAGCCGTTTTCCATCATGGCGAACACGCCCAACTCATTGACCGCACCAAAACGGTTTTTGGTGCCACGCAATGTGCGATAGCGGCTATCCTGTTCACCTTCGAGCATCAGGGAGCAGTCAATCATATGCTCCAGCACCTTGGGGCCTGCGATTGCCCCGTCCTTGGTAACGTGACCGACCAGAAACACCACAATCGAGTTTTGCTTGGCCATCCGGGTCAGCCGGGCCGCACAATCCCTGACCTGAGATACGCTGCCGGGAGCCGACTCGATCAGCTCAGTATGCAATACCTGAATACTGTCGATCACCACAATATCCGGCGACTCTCGATCAATGGTATCCAGTATTCGTTCAAGACTGGTCTCGGCCAGCATTTTTAATCCGGCAGAACGGATACCCAGCCTGGACGCACGCATGGCGACTTGCTGCAAGGATTCCTCTCCGGTGATATAGAGCACTTTTTTATGGTTGGCCAGATGGCAACCGGTTTGCAGCAGCAAGGTGCTTTTTCCCGCTCCGGGGTGACCTCCGACCAAAATGGCCGAACCCGGAACCAGCCCTCCCCCCAGCACACGATCAAACTCGCCGGACATGGAGGAAATTCGTGGCACTTCCTGAAGGTCAATATCATCCAGAGTCTGAATTTCGGACAACATGCCCGCATAACCCTGGCGATTCGCTCCTGCACCCGCCGCTTTCGGCAGGGCGGCCTGCCTGAACTCGCTGATGGTGTTCCACTCACCACACTCGGCACACTGGCCCTGCCATTTGCTTGAGTTTGCGCCACATTCAGTGCAGACATAACCGGTTTTGCTTTTTTTCATCGGGAATCAAGGGTAGTAAAGGCCAAAGGAAGCCCTGGTATCAGAAGAAACGGAAACGGCCTGATACAGGAATTACTCCGTTTCCGTACTGTGCCAGCGAATGGCAATCAGTGGTATTTTGCACTGAGTTCATGCACGGCATCAATAAATGCCCTGGCGTTTTCCGGATCAACATCAGGCGTAATGCCATGCCCAAGGTTAAATACATGACCGGTTCCCTCGCCAAATCGGGACAGGATATCATCCACCTCTGCGCGAATGCGTGCAGGAGTAGACAACAAAATACCCGGGTCCATATTGCCCTGCAAAGCCACCCGATCGCCCACCCGCTGACGGGCCAGACCGATATCCGTTGTCCAGTCAAGCCCCAGCGCATCGGCTCCGGTGTCAGCGATAGACTCCAGCCATTGGCCACCATTTTTGGTAAACAGAATAACCGGCACCTTTCTGCCTTCGGATTCCCTTTTCAGGCCGTTGACAATACGCTGCATATAATTGAGCGAGAAAGCCTGATAACCGGGAGAGCTGAGCACGCCCCCCCAGGTATCAAATATCTGCACTGCCTGGGCACCCGCCTCTATTTGGGCATTCAGATAGTCAATCACGGTATCTGCCAGCTTCGCCAGCAAGTTGTGTAACACCTCCGGTTGGCAATACATAAGTTTTTTTGCTTCCCGAAAGTCCTTGCTCGATCCTCCCTCAATCATGTAGGTGGCCAGTGTCCAGGGCGAACCGGAAAACCCGATCAGGGGTACTCTGCCATTCAGCTCCCGGCGAATGGTGCTGACCGCATTCACTACATAATCCAGATCCGAATGGATATTCGGGGTAATCAGTGCGTCCACATCGGCCTGGCTGCGAACCGTTTTTTTGAATTTGGGGCCTTCACCGGTTTCAAAATAAAGCCCCTGCCCCATTGCGTCGGGAATGGTCAAAATATCCGAAAACAAAATGGCGGCATCCAGCTCATAGCGCTCCAATGGTTGAAGTGTGACCTCGCACGCCAGCCCGGTGTTCTTGCACAAGGACATAAAGTCCCCTGCCCTGGAACGGGTGGCCAGGTATTCCGGCAAATACCGCCCGGCCTGACGCATCATCCAGACGGGGGTAACATCCACGGGTTGCTTCATCAAGGCACGTAAAAATCGGTCATTTTTCAATTCAGTCATCTTGTTTATACTTCCAGGTCGTCGAAAATGATGAAGATCGCGGGGGCGTGCTCCGGGCCGGTCATTGCCTGTTGAGCAAGCGCCACAGGTCAATACTATTGCACTCCTTTTACTGATCGTATCCAGGGTGTCATCTTTCGAATTTTTTCCGGCATGCTGGCAACAGCCCTGTTTGCTTTCGCCTTGTCAGGATAGGGGCCATCCAGCACAACAAACCAGGCCTTTCCCTTGTACGTGGATTGAATGTAAAAAAACCCTGCATCCGAATACTGTTTTAAAAAGCGCCTGGCGGTCGTCTCATTGTAACTCCCCAATAATTGCACCAGATAATGGGAAGGGTTTTGAGACTTCACCCAGCCGGCAGACCTAAAACCGGGCCGGGTCGAATTATCCGGCGGCACGGTCTGGTTCGCAACGCTATTCCCGCCGCTATTGTTCCCGCCGCTATTGTTCCCGCCGCTATTATTCTCGCGACTATTCGCACCACTATTCTCAACGTTATTCGCATGACTGTTTACGCGGGTGTCCGCACTCTTGCCGACGCGCTCTGCCGGTTGGTCTATTGGCGAATTGTCAAGCTCGGGTAACGGTTTCTTTTCAGGCACTGCCGGTACGTTCGCCGGTGGTACGTTCGCCGATGGTATGTTTGTCGGCTGTGTGTTATTCAGCGGCTTGACCGTGGCGGGCACACTGCTTTCAGCAAGCTGTGCAGCCTGCGCTTCAATATATGGATCAGGCCCGGCGGCAGAAGCCGGTAAATCGGCATTCCCGGTTTCGCCTGCATCATTTGTTTCACTTGTGTCGTTGCCCTGGCCCGACTCATTTAAAGAAAGCCTGGCCAGCTTATCAAGTGTACTCTCCTGCTTACCCTGATCAGGAGAGCCTGGCGCGGATGAGATGATACGCCGGGTTGAGGCATCACTTTCCGGGCGACTGTTTTCAGAATCGTCCCCACCATACAGATAAAGCAGGCAGGATACGCAAATCACTGAAACTGCAAGCAGTGCCCATGCGGCCTGCTTCAATGGAGGAAAGGTGAATCGGAGTTTTGCCTTGTCACTGGCCTGCACGGATTCATCGCCCGGAGTACCCAGCAATACCCCGGGTGCAACCCTGTTGATCCGCCCCGGGTTACCTTTTCCCAGGCCGCAAAGAGCAGACAACTGAACGTTGGAAAACAGGATCTCCGGCTTCGCTCCGGCCTTGTAAAGACGCTGCCTGACATAGTTTTCTGTGTCTTCCTGGCTCAGGGGCTGAACGTGCACCTGATACAACATGCCTGAGAGCATATTTGTCACATCATTGCTGACAAAGCCACTGGTCCAGCCAGACTGGGCAGCCAGAATAAAATGCACACCGCTTTCGCCGGCCGATATCTCATCAACCCCCTGGAGCATTAACCTGACTGTTTCTTCCGCCAGATCATCGACATCATCAACCACAACCAGGGTGTTGATTCTCGGTTTCGTCTGCTTGTGTTTGTGCGTCAGGTAAACACGGAACGCCTGCACCAGGGTTTCCGGCTCTGACTGATTGAAAGGGAAAGGACAAACATAGTTGTCCTTATTGAACAACTGCTCCAGAAATCGGGCGCCATCCATAAGCATCGAAGACTTGAGTATCACGACCTTGAACTCGTCTTTGACACTCTTGATAACCTCGGCAAGCAGGGAAGTCTTTCCAACTCCCCTTTCTCCGGTCAGAAGCGGTATCAAATCGCCAAACCTGAGCGCATGCACCAGTTTGTCGACAGCTTCCTCCCGCTCTGCTCCCCGGTAAAAAAAGGGAAGCCCCGAACTGAAAGGGTCAACCCTGAGGTCGTAAACCTGCTGTAACTGCCGGAACAGGGTCTCGCTTTTAATCTGTTGCCTCATCATGTCTCAGCTTCAGGATTATCTGGCTCTATGGTGAATATTTTGTGATAACAGAACGAAGTGAAGCCGTGGAGAAGTCTGAAGTCACTCTGGCTTTACCGATTTTATCCAACAATACCAGTCTCAGGCTTCCATCCACAACTTTTTTATCCACTGACATTACGGCCAGATAATCATCAAATGTCATATTTTCCGGCCCCAACACGGGCAAACCGGTTTTCTGTAATAACGAGCGTAACGCACTGACGTCCCCAGAAGGAATGGCACCTTCAAGACAGGATAACTCCAGAGCCATCAGCATCCCGACCGCAACGGCTTCTCCGTGCAACCAGTTACCATAACCGCAATGCGTCTCGATGGCATGGCCAAAGGTATGCCCCAGATTGAGAATTGCCCTGACACCCGCTTCTTTTTCATCCTTTGCCACGATTTCAGACTTGCATCGGCACGACGCGTCGATGGCCTCGGCGATCAGGTCTGGTTGCAGCCGTGTCAATCCGTCAATATTGCCTTTCAGCCAATGATAGAAGGAGTCGTCAGCAATGAGTCCATATTTGATCACTTCAGCCAAACCTGAACTCAGCTCTCTCTGTGGCAGTGTTTTGAGTGTATCCGTATCAATCACGACAGCCTTGGGTTGGTAAAATGCGCCGATCATGTTTTTACCCATTTCATGGTTCACTGCCGTTTTTCCCCCCACGGATGAGTCCACCTGGGACAACAGGGTAGTCGGCACCTGAATAAAATCGACACCTCTCTGATAACAGGCTGCCGCAAAGCCGGTCATATCCCCGATCACTCCTCCACCCAAGGCAATCAGTGTCGTGTTTCTCGGGTGGCGACAGGCAAGAAGCCGGGTAAAAACAAGGTTTAATGTCTCAAGGTTTTTGAACGACTCACCGTCGGGCAATATAACCTCGTCCACGTCACGGGAAGAAAGCATCTCCCTGACCTTGTCGAGATAAAGAGGAGCCACTGTTTCGTTGGTAACAATCATGGCTTTTTTCGATTTGATATAAGGCTCGACAAGATCCGGCTGTGCCAACAATCCCGAGCCAATAAAAACAGGGTAACTGCGCTCACCAAGAGCTACTTCAATTTTCTTCATGCTATCAATTGCCTGCCAGGTCTCTGCTCTGTTTATACAATTTATACATTTCCATTCATACGTTGATCGGGGGCCAATTTGGACATGATCTGTCTCACCACTGAACGAGGGGATTTCCTGTCAGTGACAACGACAATGTCTGCCATTTCATCGTACAGCGGATGGCGTTGCTGATACAAACGGCTTAATACCTGGTGCGGGTTTTCAGTTTGCAGCAAGGGCCGGTTTCGATCTCGATGGGTTCTCTCAAACTGTTGACTTACCGATGTTTTCAGGTAAACCACCAGCGCATGATCAGAAATGACGGTTCGGTTGGCTTCTCTCAATACCGCTCCACCACCTGTGGCGATAACCAGGCCGGGTTGCTGGCACAGCTCGGCAATCATGTTCTGCTCCCGGTCGCGAAACCCGGACTCCCCCTCCACATCAAAAATCCAGGGAATATCAGCCCCGCAGCGTTTTTCAATGACTTTGTCCGAGTCCTTAAAATCGAAACCGAGCTCTCTTGCCAACAACTTTCCAATGGTCGTCTTACCCGCCCCCATAGGGCCGACAAGCACGACATTTCTATCTAATAACATACCAGGGATCAACAACTCTGATTGGTCAGGGAAGCGCAGAATAGCACAACAAAGGGAACAGGTTTACTCCCTGACGAAAAAAACCGTCACCCCGGCAACTGTGGCCGCCCCGAAACCAAATGGTTGCCCCACCGCAATGCGTGGCCGTCAGGCCCGTACTGGCAGTGATCGCCAGGGCAGTCGCCAGCAATACCCACCTAGACTATCTGGCGCGCGCTCTGCAGAAAATCGGCGACATTCTCCAGGCGAGAGCCGATTTTACCCAAATACCGACTTTTTTCTCCTTTCTCCCTGGCCACATAAACAGGTAGCATCTCACCATACAGGCTGGTACTGATCGTTCTCTGATCATCCTCCAACACGTCTCTATCAAGCCTGATACCAAAAGAAGCCAGCCGGGGCTCAAGCTCATCGGCCCTTGCCAGAAGATCCTTTCTGGTCATTTGATAGGCATGTTCGCAAACCATTCGGCGAGACTGGAAACTGAACACGTCGGAGAAAAAGATTTTCGCATCATCACGAGTGGGCTCAAACAATACAATGCTTGCATCAGGATACTGCGTTTCGTACATTTTCATTCCCGACACCATACGGGAATAGACCATGGTACGATAGGTCTGTGAAATAATATTGGGCATTCCCCTGTTGGTAAGCGTACCCGGACTCATGGTGTTGGCATTCACCGCCTGACACGCGTCGATTGGCACCAGCGGATTAATCGCAAACACCAGGTCCGCCCCGTCCTCCAAAGCCACAGAGGCATGCATTCCCTTTCTCAGGGTGCCATCCATATAGTACCGCCCGTCAATTTCAACCGGCACGTAGAGACCAGGCGTGGAAACGCTCGCCTGAACCGCTTTTGATACGGGAACATGATCAAACCCGGGTGCCCCGAACCGGACTGATTCGCAACTTTCCAGGTCGGCCGCCACGAGGTAGAGGCGTCGGCTTAACTGCCGAAAGTCATTGGTTCTCCCCAACATGCTATAGGAGCGGTGCAAATAGGCTTCAAGTTTGGAATTGTCAAAAATTCCGGCCGGAACGGCCTGGGTCAGAACAGTGAGCGCTTCCAAAAAGCTTTGATCGTGAGGGTTGCCAACAAATTTGGCACAGGCTTCCACCAATAGCCCCGGCACCGATAATGCCCTTTTAACATACTCACGAACTGCGGGGCGATAAAAAACTCCAGGATGGAACGGGTGAAACTCGGCTTCATTTTTTACAAAGATCCTGCACATCTGTGCCGAGGTCATCTGATTGGCCAGATTGGCCGCAACAAAGGCTCCGGAACTCACCCCGACATAAACGTAGAGATCATTCAGATCGAGCCCGTCAAGGGATTCATCCAGCGCTCTCAGCGCTCCGATTTCATATATCCCTCCAAGCGGGCCTCCCCCACCCAGAACCAATCCTATTTTGGGCTTGCGCTCATCTTGTGACACTCTGACATTTTGCATTCAACACTCCTGAAGGACTGCCGAGCATCAGAACACATCCTGCCCGCGCCAGCGCCTTCCACTCAAACTTGCTCCACTCTGTAAACTCTCTATCCTCGAGACTGTCTACCCCAATCTATCATTGACAATTAGAATTAACACACTACTCAATCATGTTATCCGTTGCCCTTTCCGGGCGCATAAAACCGGCCAACCCTGCCTCCCTGAGCGCCACATCCAGGGTACTTTTAACCACTTGAGCAGAATCCATGACCATAATCTTTTCAAGCAACTCCCTGGTCCAGTCGACACGAATCCCGCGAATGATCGATTTCACCTTTGGCAGGTTCACCGCGTTCATTGACAGTGCATCAAACCCCATTGCAACCAGCAAAACCGCGCCTGACGGGTCTCCCGCCAACTCCCCGCAGATACTCACTGTCTTGCCGACAGCGTGAGCTTCATCCACAACTCGCTGCAATGCCTGCAAGACGGCAGGATGAAATGAGTGATACAACCCGGCAACACGCGGGTTATTTCGGTCTACTGCCAGCAAATATTGCGTTAAATCGTTCGAGCCGACAGAAATAAAGTCCACTCTCTCAGCCAGTGCACGGGTTTGATAAACCGCAGCAGGCACCTCGATCATAACGCCTATCTGCGGCATTTTCACTTCCTCGCCCTCTTCCCGGACCTCATGGTAAACCCGATAGATCAGGTGAAGTGCTTCTTCAACTTCAGAAACATTACTGATCATGGGCAGCATGATCCTCAGGTTATTCAGACCTGCACTGGCCTTGAGCATCGCCTTTACCTGTACGAGAAATATCTCGGGATGATCAAGAGTGACACGAATCCCGCGCCAACCGAGGAAAGGGTTTTCTTCTGTAATCGGGAAATAGGTGAGCGCCTTGTCGCCACCAATGTCCAGGGTACGCATCGTCACATAGTTCGGGGCAAAGGCTTCCAGCTGCTCCCGATAGCATTCTCTCTGCTCCTGTTCACTGGGAAAACGCTCGTTAATCATAAACGGTACTTCTGTTCGATAGAGCCCGACCCCTTCTGCTCCATATTCCAGCGAGCGCACCACATCCGTCATCAAACCCGTATTCACCCACAGAGGCACCTTGCAACCATCGACCGTTTCGGAAGGAAGATTCTTCAGCGCTTCCAGCCCTCGTACCTTTTCCTTTTCTTCCTCTACAATCGAGTCATAATAGCCTTTGAGTTTTGCAGATGGAGAGGCATATATCTGGCCGTTGTAACCATCGACAATAAGCTCTCGCCCATCAAGCTGGGAAACCGGGATGTCAACCGCCCCCATTACGGTCGGCACTCCCATGGCTCGCGCCAGAATCGCCACATGGGAATTTCCGGACCCCTTGACCGACACCAGGCCGAGCAGTTTTTGCTTGGGCACTTCGCCCAGCATCGAGGGAGTCAGCTCATCACTCACCAGGATCGTGTTATCCGGGTACTCTCTTTTAACCTGATCTACATTCTCCTGCAGATAGGCCAGAACCCTCCGGCTCAGATCCTTGATATCTACTGCACGCTCCGAAAGATAATTATCTCCCATCATCTCGAAATGACGTACATATTCGTTAGTCACTTCCCGCAATGCACCCTGGGCCCAGTTGCCGCCCCTTATTCGGGAGATGACTTCACCTCCCAATGCATTGTCATCGAGCATACGCAGGTAAACATCAAACAGGGCCTGCTCCTCGGGTCGAAGTCGGGATTCAAGCCGGCGACCAACGCGCTCTATATCTTTACGGACGGCCAGAAGTGCGTTCTCGAAGGACTTGATTTCCCGGGCAACGTCATTGCCAAAAACATCGGGAACAGAATCAAGGTCTGCCGGCGGGAACATCACGACACTCTGCCCGATTGCAACCCCCTGCGCCCCGGCCACCCCCTGAAAACAGACATCTCTGGCCTTTGTGCCTGACAGGCTTTTTCCACCAATCACGCCGGTGGCTTCGCTGTGGGCAATCACACCCGCAAGCTGGGCTGAAACCGTTACCAGAAACGCTTCTTCACCTTCATCAAAGCAACGTTTGGTCTTCTGCTGCTGAACAACGATGACACCCAGAACCTTACGGTGGTGAATAATGGGGACGCCAAGGAAAGATTGATATCTTTCCTCACCGGTTTCAGGAAAATATCGGTACCTGGGGTGGGATGGCGCGTCTTCAAGATTAATCGGTTCTTCGCGAACCCCGACCAGGCCAACCAGACCTTCGGAGTGCCCGAGACTGACTCGGCCAACCGCCGATTTGTTCAGCCCCTGCGTCGCCATGAGGATATATCGATTCGTGTCGGGGTCAGAAAGGTAGACAGAACACACTTCCGTTTCCATCGAGCCCTGAACCATGGTGACGATAATATTCAGCGCCTCGGCCAGATCCCGGGCAGAATTAACCTTTTGAACGATATTTCGAAGCGTACTCAACATCAATCAGCATCTCTACCTGGTATCCAGTCCACTAAACAGTCTGGGAGCAAGTTCTTTCAGTGCCCTGCGATAAACTTCACGTTTAAATGCAACCACCTGACCCAGAGGGTACCAATAACTTACCCACCGCCAACCATCAAATTCCGGTGATTCGGACTTCGTCATGGAAACACTGTTGTCAGGCGAAACCATACGGAGCAAAAACCATTTTTGTTTTTGCCCGATACAAACCGGCTGCGAATGATACCGTATCATTTTTTTGGGCAGACGATAGCGTAACCAGCCACGAGTGCAAGCCAGCACCTCAACATCCTGCGGGGCCAGACCCACCTCTTCTTCAAGTTCCCGAAAAAGCGCCTGTTCCGGTGTTTCGTCCGTTTTAATGCCCCCCTGGGGAAACTGCCAGGAGTCCTGACCGATTCTTCTCGCCCAAAATAATTCGCAATTCTGGTTTGCCAGTATGATTCCGACGTTCGGCCTGAAGCCGCCGGCATCAATCACATCTGTTAACCCTTACATTGTCTTTTTGACAAACTGTCTTTCTGTCAAACTTTCTCTTTATCAAAGTGTCTCTTACTTGCCTGTACGGCCTGCAACTGTACCACCTGAAACCGTAAAACCTGAAACGGTCATGCGCCCAATTCTTCCAAAATTTGAGCTGTTACGCAAATCTTGCGCCAGCTCCCGGGTTCCTGCTTTATAAAACACCAGGAATGGCGAGAATATGCTTTAATAATAGATTAACTTTCTTAATAAACCCAGGAGAACGGAGATGTATCATGGCGTTAGCTATATTTGACCTGGATAACACCCTGATCGCAGGGGATAGCGACCATGCCTGGGGAGATTTTCTGGTCGAGCAAGGTATTGTCGACAAGGAAATTTACCAAAAGGCGAATGACCGGTTTTATCAGGAATACCTGAATGGCGAACTCGATATGATGCGCTATCTTGAGTTTTCACTGGCACCATTGCAAAACCACCCGGTCGAGGCGCTGCATCAGTGGCGACGGACATTTGTCGAATCAAAAATCAAACCGGTCATACTGGAAGCTGCACAAGCCACCGTTGAGCGACACAGGAAAAACGGCGACTTCACCATGATCATCACCGCGACCAATCGATTTATTACCGAGCCGATTGCCTTACTGTTCAATGTCGACCATTTGATTGCCACCGACCTCGAAATGCGTGACGGCCAATATACCGGGAAGGTTTCCGGCACCCCGAGTTTTCAGGAAGGAAAAGTCTCTCGCCTGCAAACCTGGCTGGATCAAAACAACAGGACACTGAAGGGTTCCTGGTTCTACAGTGACTCCCATAATGACCTCCCTTTGCTGAAGCAGGTCGATCACCCGGTTGCTGTTGACCCGGACGAAAGGCTCAAGGCCCACGCACTGGAGAATCATTGGCAACTGCTGACATTCCGCCAGGCAGCCAAAGACAGCCACTAAAAGCTGAAAAAGAACCACTACCTAAAAGAACCACTACAGCAGCTCCATCCTTGTCCGGTCTCCATGTATCTGTTTCCCGGCTCACCACCCCCAACTGGAGCGGACAAAGATCGCCTTCAGGTATTCTGTTTCAGGCACTCCGGGTAGAACGGGGTGATCGGGCGCCTGCCCTCCGCGGTCGATCACCTGTAAAAACCGGTCTACGTGCCGACCGGAAGAACGAATAATATCCATGTGCTTTTCTGCACTTAAATGCATGGAACAGGATGCAGAAACAAGAATGCCCCGATTGGACAGCACGCGCAACGCCATCTGGTTCAATCGGGCATACGCCTGCTCACCGTTTTTCATGTCTTTTCGTCGCGGAATCAGTGCCGGAGGATCACAGATCACCACATCAAATTTTTCGCCCTCGGCTGACAGCGCTTTCAATACTTCAAATACATCTCCCGACCTGGCCTGGCATTTGTCCCTCATCCCGTTCAAGGAGGCACTGTTCTCAAAGGCGGCCAGTGCTTTCTGTGACGCATCCACAGCCACAACCTGGTCAGCGCCAAAACAGGCAGCCTGAACACCCCAGCCACCCGCATAGCTAAACAAATCCAGCACTCTTTTGCCTGCAACATAGTGTTTCAGCTTCAGGCGATTCATTCGATGATCATAGAACCAACCGGTTTTCTGACCTGCAACCGGGTCGATTTCAAACCTGACCCCGTTTTCCTCCACCATAATGGTTTCCGGCATTTCACCCAGCAGGCATTCCACGTAGGATTCCAGCTTTTCCACTTCGCGCATTTTGCCATCATTTTTTAACAAAATGGTTTTGGGGTGAAGAATGGCAACAAGCGCTTCACAGATTTCCGCCCTGAATCTTTCCATGCCCGCATTGGAAATCTGCACTACCAGGATGTCGTCAAACCGGTCTGCCACCAAACCTGGCAGACCATCACTGTCACCAAAAACAAAGCGATAAAAAGGCTTGTCAAAGTGCATTTCTCGCAGAGACAACGCATCACTGAAGCGCTTTTTAAGCAGATTGACCGAGAAAGGATCACTCGCCCGCGAGCTGAACAGGCGCACACAAATCAGGGCATTGGGGTTGACAAAGCCTCGCCCCAGGGGCTTGCCGTTGGCCGCATGCACGGCCACTTCCTGGCCGGGTGAAAATTGCCTGAGTGGCGTTTTTTTGTTGTCCACCTCATTGCTGTACACCCAGACATGTCCGGCCTTGATACGCCGATCTGCCTGACCTTTCAATGTGATAATACCCGAGTCCATACGCTTCTCCTTCGCGTGATCCTTGAGAGTTCGAGAGCTGGCACCTTTCCCGAGAAAGGTGCGATCCTGGTCGAAAAAAGCAGAAATTGAAAACCCGGGTCAGGAAACCCGGGCCTGGAAACCCGAGTCTAAAAACCGAGGTCTAAAAACCCTGATCTGAAGGCTCTGGCCTGTATGCCAGATCCAGCTCTCTGGCGGCCTTGACATCATCCAGACGACGCACCGGCATGGTATAGGGAGCTCCTTTGAGCATTTCGGGGTTTTCCCGGGCTTCGGCCAGTATTTTAGCCATAGCGTCAACAAAACCATCCAGTTCGTCCAGCGCTTCTGTTTCCGTTGGTTCAATCAGCAAACACTCGGGAACCAGCATGGGGAAGTAGGTGGTCGGAGCGTGTACCCCGTAATCCAGCAGGCGCTTGGCAAAATCCATTGCGCTTACCCCATACTGTTTTAGCTGGGCTGACAGGGTAACGATAAACTCATGAGTGGCCCTTCGATTCGGATAAGCCAGGTCAAAACCCTCGGCCTGCATTCTGGCTGCCATATAGTTTGCCGCCAGAGTGGAGTTTTCAGCGACCCGAACCATGCCTTCCCTGCCGAGCAACAGCGCATAGGCATAGGCTCTCAGAATAATGCCCGCATTCCCCATAAAGGCAGACAGCCTGCCAATGGTATCCGGCAGAGCGTCTTCATCCAGCCAGCAATAATTGACCTCGCCACCGACATCTTCCCTGCCTGCAACCGGAACCGGGAGAAACGGAAGCAAACGCTCGTTCACTGCCACCGGGCCAGAACCGGGCCCGCCGCCACCATGAGGCGTGGCAAAGGTTTTATGCAGATTGATGTGCATCACATCAAAGCCCATATCACCCGGGCGAACCTTGCCCAGAATTGCATTCAGGTTGGCACCATCGTAGTAGAGCAAACCGCCTGCGTTATGCACCAGGCTGGCAATTTTTTCTATCTGGCGCTCAAAAACGCCACAGGTGGAAGGGTTGGTCATCATAATTCCGGCGGTTTCAGGGCCAACCATTGACTCCAGAGCAGCGAGATCGACATCACCTTCTTCGGTAACGGGTACTTCCCGAACACTATAACCGCACATCACCGCCGTGGCGGGGTTAGTCCCGTGTGCCGCAACGGGCACCAGAATTTCCTTCCGGGCAAAGTCCTGTCGCTGTTCGTGGTAGGCCTTGATCATGGCCACACCGGCAAACTCGCCCTGGGCACCAGCCATGGGAGCCAGAGAAACTCCTGCCATACCGGTCACCACCTTGAGTATTTCCTGGAGATCATACACACAGGACAGGTAGCCCTGACTCAATTCATCCGGAGCCAGGGGGTGACGATTCAGAAACCCCGGAATGGAAGCGGCACGGTGCGCTCCCCTTGGATTGTACTTCATCGTGCAGGAGCCAAGCGGGTAAAAGTTTGTATCAATGGCAAAATTTTTCCGCGACAGATTGGTGTAATGACGCACCACCTGAAGCTCGGATACCGATGGCAGAGCAGGAGCAGAGCGCCTGAAATGGTCGGAAGAAATATCTCGGGGCAAATCTGTTCCTTCAGCAGGCATTTGTGCAGAGGCAGCCCTGCCCTGACTGCCAGGTTCAAATATCAGCATGCGTTGCTCTCCACTTCATCCAGTGCCAATGCCAGGGCCTCGACATAGATCGCCAGGTCATTTTCGTTTTTGGTTTCGGTCACACAGACCAGAATTGCATTGGGGAGCTCAGGATAATCCGGTTCCAGCAAACAACCGGCAATAACTCCCCTTTCTGCCATATGCTCCAGCACCAGACGAGCCGACACAGGCAACTGAATGACAAACTCGTGAAAATAGTCGGCAGACTGCAGCAGTTTCACCCTTCCCTGCCTTGCCAGCATGGAGCGAAGCTTTCTGGTGTTTTCGTGGCACGAGGAAGCGACCGACAGCAACCCTTGCGCCCCAAGCAAACTCATGTAAATCGTTGCGGCGGTGACGGCCAGCCCCTGGTTGGTACAGATATTGGATGTCGCCTTTGACCGGCGAATATGCTGCTCACGGGCCTGCAAGGTCAAGGTATAGCCTTCCTTGCCGTTACTATCGACGGTTTTGCCGATAATACGCCCGGGCATTTGCCGTACCAGCTTTTGCCTGCAACAGATAAATCCGAAGTAAGGCCCGCCGGAAGCCATTGGAATACCGAGCGGCTGGCCATCTCCGACACAGATATCCACACCTTGGGTACCCCACTCACCCGGCGGCTTCAACATCGCCAGAGACATCGGGTTGACCACGGCGATAACCAGCCAGCCCTGCTGCCGGGCCCAGTCGGTCAGTTCGTCAACCTGCTCCAGACTGCCAAAGTAGTTTGGCTGTGAAATAACCAGTGCCGCAAAATCTTCCCCTTCTCGCGCTTTCAGCTCCTGCATATCGACGCACAGCTCATCTGTCACCGGCAAATCAACGACACTGATACCCTGATTGCCAACAATGCCTTTCAGTACCTTGCGATAGGTCGGGTGAACCGTACCCAGGCTTAACACCTGCCTGCTTTTCGATTTCCGGTTAGCCCTTATCGCCATCAATACCGCCTCTGCCAGCGCAGATGCACCGTCATAAAGCGATGCGTTGGAGGCATCCATTCCGGTCAGTGCGGCCATCATCGACTGGTATTCGTACACCAGCTGCAAGGTGCCCTGACTGGCTTCGGCCTGATAGGGGGTATAGGCCGTCATAAACTCGCCGCGGGTTGCAATATCCCACACCGCACCCGGGATATGATGTTCGTAAGCTCCGGCTCCCAAAAAACACAGTGCTCCGGCATCCTGGTCTGCCCGCTCCTGCATCAAGCGCAGCATTTCCATTTCTGTATGCCCGGCGGGCACGCCCTCCAGGGAATCACATAACAAACGGGAGGGAATTTCATCAAACAGGTCTGCAACACTGTCGACACCAATGGTATCCAGCATGTATTTCTGATCCTGCCGGGTATGGGGAATAAATGGCATGAGTGCTTCCTGTGCTCAAGTCAAGGGGACTGTTATCACTAATACTGACAAGCCGTTGGGCCAGGCTAGTGGGCTTCTTCCTCACAAAGGGCTGCATAGCCCTCGGCATCCAGCAAGGATTCCAGCTCGGAGGCATCACTGATTTTTACCTTGTAGAACCATCCGTCGTTATAGGGGTCGGTGTTAACCTGCTCCGGTGCATCTTCAAGGCTTTCATTGATTTCTACCACCTCACCGGACACCGGACTGAAAATATCCGAGGCAGCCTTGACCGACTCGACAACACCCGCTTCATCACCGGCATTTACCGTTGCCCCGACCTCTGGCACCTCGACAAAAACCACATCTCCCAATAAATCCTGAGCGTGGTCTGTGATACCAACGGTCACTGTCTCTCCATCGGCCTCAAGTCGGGCCCACTCGTGAGAAGACAGATATTTCAATTCACTGGGTATTTGGCTCATACAATTATTTCCTCAAAATATTTCCTTGACATGCTTGTTTGGCATCCGACTCTCTCTGACCTGCCTTTCGCTCGGGCAAGCCGGCAAGAGGGGTATTAACGACAAATTCTATCGCTGCTGACCTACTTTTTTCAATGCGTTTTAACCACTTCAGGAAACCGGGACAAACACTTTTTCTCCTTTTCGCACAAAGGGAGGCCTGACCAGTTGTACCGGCAGTTTTTTCTTGCGCATTTCAACCACGGCCTGTCCGCTGGCACTGGCGGGGATTCGGGCAAGTGCAATCGAGCAGCCCAGCGTCGGTGAAAAGGAACCGCTGGTGAGCTCTCCGGTACTGCCGTCGGCCAAACCGATTTTCTGATGAGACCGGAGAATGCCTTTTTCCTCAAGAACCACACCAACCAGTTTGTGCGGTACTCCCCCGGCTTTTTGTCGTTCCAGCGCCTCTCTGCCAATAAAGTCACGATTTTCAGGCTGCCAGGCCACAGTCCAGGCCATATTGCTTTCCAGCGGAGTGACAGTTTCGTCCATGTCAGTCCCGTACAGATTCATTCCTGCTTCAAGTCTGAGTGTATCACGCGCTCCCAGGCCGCAGGGAACCACACCGACACTTTTTAACCCTTCCCAAAACGCAACCACGTCGTCATTCGGCAGTATTATTTCAAGCCCGTCTTCCCCGGTATAACCGGTGCGGCAATACATCCACTCGCCCAGGCACTCTCCCTGAAACACATTCAGGCTTCGTATCGCTGCCTGCACCCGCTCATCCGATATTTGCAATACCCGGGAAATCGCTTCCGGCCCCTGAACGGCCACCATCGCCATCTCCGGCAACTCGGCAACGCCAACCTCGAAGTTTTCAGCCTGTCGGTTCATCCATGCCAGGTCTTTTTCTCGCGTCGCACAATTGACCACAAGCCGGTATTTCTTGTCTTCGGGTAAAAAATACACGATCAGATCGTCAAGCACCTTGCCATCATCATTGAGCATCGCCGAGTAAAGGGCCTTCCCGGATACTTTCAGCTTATCCACGTCATTGGCCAGAAGAAAGGATAAAAAAGCCTTTCGTTGGGAACCGGTGATATCTATCACTGTCATGTGCGACACATCAAACATACCCGACCCGGTTCGCACAACATGATGCTCCTCAATCTGCGAACCATAATGCAGCGGCATGTCCCAGCCACCAAAATCGACAATTTTCGCACCACAGTCCAGGTGCGAGTTATAAAGTGCGGTTCTGTATCCCATGATTCACCCTGTGAATAGAATATACCTTGTAGACAGGCTCACCTTGTTACAGATTCACCCTGTATTTGTCAGTACCCTCTGCTGTTACGATCAACCCCGAAATCACGACTTTCGACCCGAATGACGCCGGAATGAATATCCCCACCGGGATGCAATTCCAGCCACCGGTATCCCGGCGCCTGATCATCAACAGTAAAATCCCTTGTTTTGGGCGCAAACTGTACGCAGGTTGAAGGCGTTGCCAGATAACGGATGTTATCTATGATCTGATCCAGCTCCTGATGAATATGCCCCCATAAAACAGCTCTGACATGATCGTACTGCCCCAGTATGTCGAATAGCCGATCACGATTATGTAACCCGATCGCATCCAGCCATTGGCACTGGATATCAATCGGCTGATGGTGAAAACAAACCAGACAGTTCAGGCCGGATGAGTCGTCAAGCGCTCGTTCCAGCAGTGCCAGATCAGAAGAGCCAATTTCCCCGAACACCTGACCTTTCACCGAGGAGTTCAGCATCACCAATTGCCAGTTCCCGATCCTGACTTGCCTGGACAGCGACTTGCCGCCACCCAGCACCCGCTCCATCGTATCGGCATCGTCATGGTTTCCGGCAATGCAACAGACCGGGCAATCAAAAAATGCCGTCTTCTCCCTGAAGCAGTGGTATGCCGCTGCCTCCCCGTCCTGGGCTATATCCCCGGTGGCAAGCACAATATCCGGCGACGGATGATTTGCCCTCACCAACTCCAGTACGGCATCGAAACTGTCACGAGTATTCACGCCCAGCAGCTTGCCATCCGGCTCTCGCCTCAAGTGAGAGTCAGTGATCTGAACAACTTGCACTATTTTTTCCGGCTTTGCCTTTTCCGGCTTTGCTTTTTCTGGCATTGCTTTCCCGTTTACAGCCACAGATGAAGACCGGGCACCCGATTCCGGTTTATCCGGCCAGGGATTGAAAACGGCCCGGTATCCCGAACCGCGAATTCTTGCTACTCACTCGACTTTAATCGACAAGTATACACAGATATTTGTAACCTGGCCGATTATTTGACCCGTCATTTTCATCAATGCCGATTCGGCAAAATTCTCTCTGGGAAAAAAGCCGGGGCAACAAGGCGCGGGGTAACATGACACAGGAAAAAATGCCCGGCAGCATCAGAGGGGAGGCGTAATCGAGCATGAAGAGTGGCCGAACCTGAGACAGAAGGCGAGCCAATCAGACAGAAACGCATTGATTTGCACTTTCTCATCAGGGTGATGCATAAACTTGTTGGGGAAGGCGTTGACCGCTTCGATACGCTGGTGACGAAAACAGCTGATCACTTCTGCAACCCTGGCATCGTGGTAGCTTCGCACTGTAAAGCGCGGATTATTTAACCACTTGCCACTGTTGTGCACCTGCTCCAGATACAGGGTGTCGGTATACTTGCACCGCTCAATCAGCGAAATACTTACCACCCCCATACAGGTCTCACCACTTTGAAGACTGAATTCACGAGCAAGGCCGGTCTCGCTGTCTCCCGTCAATTGAAGAATACGGCGGTAATTGGACTCACCCAGGGCACCGAGTCGACGCAGGTCTGCCACGTATTTCTTTCTTTTATGTCCCGCACTCAGCACACTCAAGGGTTCCACCTTTGCCTGATCTTTTGGTAATTCAACTGCAGCCACTGCAAGGCAATAATGGAAGCCGCATTGTTTATTTCTCCGGACTCCACCATAGCACAGGCAGCTTCTCTGGGTAAGACATGCACCTTGATATCTTCACATTCATCGGGCAGGCCATGAATCCCTCCCGCTCCTTCGGCCAAGACCCGACCACAAAAAATATGCACCTTTTCTGTGGCACCACCCGGCGAAACAAAATACTCGCAGATTGACAGGCACTCTCCAATTTCAATACCCGCCTCTTCCATTCCTTCCCTTCGGACAACCTCTACCGGCTGTTCATTCTTATCATTGATCCCTGCCACCAACTCGATCAACCAGGGAGATTGATCACTGTCAACCGCCCCGATTCGAAACTGTTCCAGTAAAATGACCTCATCCCTTATCGGGTCATAAGGCAATACACAAGCCGCTTCTTCGCGACAAAATACTTCCCGATGAAAAACCGGAGTCCAGCCACCTGCAAACAATCTGTGGCGCAAGGCAAGCTTTTTCATGGAAAAGAAGCCATCATAGACCAGCTCGTCGCCAACTATTTCCATGTCTTCCCTGCCATACGTTTGACGTGCTTTCATCAGGATTGGCTCCGGTTATTTTGCTTTTACATCCGCGTTTCTGCCTATACTACACCTTTGTTCCCACTATTAGTAGAAGTCGCCACTATCGGAAATACAGCGGCTTTGCCGCGCAAGTTTGTTTGTGCTAATGTCGCTTTGTTTGTGCTGGTGTCGCAGTGTTTTCACCTGCACATTTATTATCAGAACCGGTTTTTCCATACCACTCTGGCATTTTGCATCGCGGTTCGAGTTTCGAATACCAGAGGTAAACGGCGCAACAGGCTTATTACTGGCGAAATAAAAAAAGAGAATCATATCGCAATGACCAAAATCAGACACTTCAAGGCAATCACACTGGTTACCTTGCTCGGCACGTCCACCTTCACACCGGCTGCAGACCTGATGACAGCCTACCAGGATGCGGTAAGGTATGATTCCGGCCTTGCCGCATCCAGGGCCTCACTGATGGCAGAAAAAGAAGGGGAATCACAAGCAAGGGCAGGCTTGCTGCCAGCAATCAGTTTCACCGGGTCTGCACAGCATATCGACACATCAGCTGACCGAACGGGTGGCAGCCATAAAACCACCGCCTTTGGACTCAGCCTCTCCCAGCCGGTTTTCAGAGCGCAAACCTGGTTCAGTTACCTGGCAAGCCGGGAAAATACGCAGATTGCCGAAACCCGCTTCTCCATCGCCCAACAGCAACTTATCCTTGATGTTGCCACGGCCTATTTCAATGTACTGAAAGCCCAGGAAAGCCTGACAACGAGACAATCCGCCGAAGCGGCATTCAAGCGCCAATGGGAACAGGCAAAGGAAAGGTTTGATGTTGGACTCATTACCATTACCGAAGTACATGAAGCCAAGGCCAATTATGATGCAACCCAAACCGCCAGTATTCAGGCGCAAAGCCAACTCGATATTGCCAATGCGACACTGAGCCGATTGTCAGGCGTCAACTATCCCTTCATTCTCGACCTGAAAGCCGGATTCCCGATTGTACAACCGACACCTGCAAACGTGGACATCTGGATCGAACAGGCAACCAGAGACAATTTATCCGTGCAGGTCAGCCAGTTGGCAACAGAAGCCAGGCAATTACAACTAAAAACCAGCCAGGCCGGCCACTACCCGACCCTGGATCTGGTCGCCAGCTACAATGACACAGAAAACCACGGCATGGCTCCGGTAGACAACAGCGCAAGAACGGCTGCTCTGGGCCTGCAACTGAACATGCCCCTGTACCAGGGGGGTGGCACCCAGGCCTCCATCAGCAAGGCCAGATACCAACTAGAAGAAGCCCGACTGAATCTTGAAACGGCAAGAAGGAATGTCAGGCTCCAAACCTCGACGCTTTACCGTACAATCCTCACCGATATCGAAACCGTCCACTCCCAAAAACAAAACATCGTTTCACGGGAAAGCGCACTGGAAGCGACCCGGGCAGGATATTCGGTGGGTACGCGCAATATTGTCGAAGTTCTTGATGCCGAGCGAAACTATTTCTCGGCACTCAGAGACCATGCAGTAGCACGCTATGACTATGTTATTGACAGCTTGCGACTGAAACAGATAACCGGATTACTCAGTCCACAGGACATTATTGACATTAACAGGTGGCTGGAAAAAAAATAAACCGCTATTCATCCGGAGCAGGCGCAGGGGAAAATGTCTTCCCGCTGCGTCGCCAGGCATCCAGGGTCTGAACACCTTCCCTGTAACCGGCCTCGATTGCCATTTCGACTTTCCTGAATTCAAGCATGCCAATCCCGCTGACATCGGGCCGCACATAAAAATCCACAAGCTCCCGGTTACTTTTCTGGTGCTTGACACTTGCCAGCAGGGAAGAGCGAAGCATGGTTTCCAGAATACTCGCCACCCCGGGTTGGCGATGCCCCAGCAGTTTATTCTTCAACACTTGCCAGGGTGAGGGAAGGGTTTCCAGCTGTGTGACAAAGGCTTCATCCGGGCTGACATCAACCGCCACAACGGGGCCGTTATTGCGTGCACACATCAAATCACATGGAAGATTATTGAGTAACCCGCCATCAACCAGAAAATGACCACCCTCGATAACCGGAGCAATCACACCCGGAATCGAAATGCTGGCTCGTATCGCTTGCCAAAGCACCCCGCTTTCATGGTGCCGTTCTTCAGCCAGACTCATGTCAGACGAGACGCAGAAATAAGGCAGGGGCAAATCCTCTATCTGCACTGTTCCAAAACCTTCCCGCAACAAGGCATCCAGCCGCCTGCTTTTCGACAACGATATCAGGGGGAGCGTGTAATCTCCCAGGGGGTTGACTGAAACAAAAAAACGGTGAACCGCCTTTTCTATGCTCTCACTGTTCCACCCCATCGCCAGCCAGCCTCCGATAATCGAGCCGATACTGGTGCCACCAATCCAGTCAACATCAATACCGGCCTCCTCGAAGGCGCGTATCACACCAATCTGGGCAAACCCCCTGGCTCCCCCTCCGCCCAGAACCATGCCCAGAGACTGATCCGTCATAAAACGAAGCAAACGCCGCTCCGATGCCCGGTTTCCTTGCTCAAGATGAAAATGGTGCCTTGCATCGATTGCCTTCAACCAGGCCGCCGTTCCGGTTATCGGCTCGGCAGCTCCTCTCACCAGCACCAACATACGCTTTTGCCTTTCCCGGCCAAACAGGCGATTGTAACCGGCCAGCACGGCATTCAGCTCTGCAGCATCGGAATGGCTATCAACAATAAACCAGATTTCATCCGAGCGCTCCAGACAAACTTTAATCCAGTCCGGCGAGCCTGAATCAGAAATATAAAAATTCTTTGGCTTGTCGTGCTCAACCTGCTCCAGATAATCCGCCAACCGGGAGTGAGACACGCCAGAAAAATCAGCCTGATTAAAGCGTTGCAACACCGATGTGCCCGAAAGCACATTGACCTCTGCCCGAGCCAGCAAATCTGCTATCCTGGTTGCAGCCGCTCGTGATCGGGAACTGGAGAAATACAGGATAAATCTGTTGACCGGCTTGAACTCATGCTTGTGTTGCTCGTTCTGTTTTTTTATTCGTCCTATCAGGCTGGTGACAATATAGGTACTCAACTGGGGATAGCGGGCACTCAAATGATCAAAGCTCTCCCGATCCAGGCTGATCAGGTGGCAGGCACGGCTTGCGACGAGTGTCGCGCTCCGATTCTCGCCAGTAAACAGTGACATTTCTCCAAACGGCTCACCCCGATAAATCTGCCCGACCCGAACCGGGCTGCCACTTCTTCCGACATAGACATCTATTTTCCCACTCAACAAAAAATACATCGCCCTGGCGGTATCGCCTTCTTCAAACAGCTTCTCGTTTTCCTGCAACTCGATAAACCTGCCGCGCTGGATAATATCCTGCAAAAAAGCGACACTGATGCCTCGATACGCTTTATCAAAGGATTGAACAAGCAACTGGTAGATACGCAATGAATGGGCAAGATAATCAAAATAGCGTTCCAGAGGCGAGAGAGTTGACAGGCGTTCGATGACTTCCGGCCACTGGTACTGCTCAAACTCACATTCGGACAGGCAGACCAGATTAAAAAAGAAAGTATCATCGGAACCGCAACCAACCGCTCCCACCCAGTCACCCGGCTCCAAACAGGCCACCGAAACCCGCCTGCTACGCAGTTTCAGCTGAATTACAGCCGAGCCTTTTACAAACCGAAAAAAACAGGTATTGGGCGCTCCCTGTTCAATCAGTTTTTCTTTACCAGGCACGGTGATACGCTCACCGGGACAGGCGGCCAGTTCATCCAGGCAGGATCGGGGAAGAGAGGGCTTCTCCATAAACGGGTTCGCAGGGAATAATTACACGGAACAAGAACATTAACCCAAGCATAGACCCCCACCCTTCGCATTACAAGAAAAGCAACAAAACACCTTATAAATCAAACAACAACCTGTTGATTTCGTTGACACAACGCGCCAGGGCTCCCCGGTTATCCTCAACAAATTGCTGTCCGGCCTGCCCCGCCCTTCGAGACTTTTCCGGGTCGGTAAAAAGAGCATGAATGGCGACAAACAGAGCGTCCTCACCGTCGATCAGCTCCAGTCCGCCTGCGGCTTGCAGATTTTGGCAAATCTCCAGAAAATTGAATACATGCGCCCCCATAATTACAGGCAGGCCCAGGGCCGCCGGTTCTATCGGGTTATGCCCACCACCTGGCACAAGGCTGCCCCCCACAAAAGCGACGTCACTCGCCGCATACAGTGACAGCATTTCTCCCATGGTGTCACCCACATGCACTTGCACCCCCCGGTTTTCAGCCAACCCGGAGCAGGCACTTTGCCGGGAATACTGAAAGCCCGAGTCTGCCACCTGTTTGATGACAGAGTCAAACCTTTCCGGATGCCGGGGCACCAAAATCAAAACGCTGTCGGGGCAGGCTTCCAGGAGTTTCTGGTGTACCCGAAGCAGGATTTCATCTTCTCCCTGGTGAGTGCTTGCCCCAATCCATACCCGGCGCTCCTGCCCCAGTAAAGCCCGAAGCGACTGACCTGCCAATCGAACCCTTTCCTCCACGCTGATGTCAAATTTGATGCTGCCTGTTACATTGACCTGTTCAGGCTTTGCACCCAGGGAACCAAAACGCCTTGCGTGCTCATCATTTTGAACCAGCAGACGAGAGATCATTCGAATCATCGGAGCAGACAGCCAGCCAACCCGGCTATACCCCTGGGCGGAGCGTGCCGATAACCGGCCATTGACCACTATCACCTCTGCACCGGCCTGACGCGAGTAATAAATCATATTCGGCCACAACTCTGTTTCCATGATGACCAGCATATCCGGCCTGACTGTTGACAAAAATCGTTTGACCGCACCGGGAGTGTCATAGGGTGCATAACAATGCACCACCTGGTCACCAAAGGTTTGCACAACCCGTTCGGAGCCGGTGGGTGTCATGGTGGTCACCACAATTTCCAGGTTCGAGTGCCGGGCCAGAAGTTGCCGGACAAGAGGTATCGCCGCCACCGTTTCTCCCACCGACACTGAATGCAGCCAGAGTGTCTTTGCCCCGGAATTGTGCTGATGCCTGAGCAAACGAACCATAGACGGAACCGGCACCCGGCCAAGCCGCTCCCGCCATCTTTGCAGGTAGGCAGGTGCCTTGCCTGCCCGGTAACGCAATCGGAGTAAAATAAAGGGAAAAATCAGACAATAGATAAAGGTGTAAAGATAACGCCCCATAATGGTTTCAATCGCAAAGGCAAATTTGATAGCATCCGCAAGTTAATCCGACTATTATAAATCAGTCTGATTATTTCAGATAACCTCAACTACTATATGTAAAATTCGGCGCTTTACAATAGCGGAACGCTTTACGCGCTCAACCGCAACAACATCAGAAACAGAACAACAATAGAAACAGCAACAACAATGGAAACCGCAACCTGACCCATGCCCTGTTCCCGCAACGCCAACACCGCGCTCAACATCCTTTTGGTCACCGATGGCAAACCCGGCCACCTGAACCAGCTGAAGGGCCTGCTTTTTCAGTTACAGAACCTGGCACAGGTCACGGCAAGGTGGGTTAATGTAAACGACCGGGAAAGCGCATGGTTAAAAAACTCATGGTTACGCTGCTTTACCAGACAGAAAGGTGACTTTACCCCGGATATCGTTATCGGAGCCGGGCGCAAAACCCAAAAACAGGTGTTGATTCTGGGTCGGCACGCGCAAACCTGCATACTGATGAAGCCTCACTTACCACTGTTCCTGTTTGATTACGCAATCATCCCGGCCCATGACAATGTCGCCGAAAGAAAAAACGTCCTGACAACAGAAGGGGTATTGAATCAGGTACGCCCGCAAACTGCCTGCCCGGCAACCGGTCACGCGGAAGCCCGCGCCGGGCAGCACCCTCCGGGGTTAATGCTCATTGGCGGTGAATCCAGGCATTATGAGTGGTCAGGCGCCAGCATAATCAGCCAGGTTGTCTCTCTGGTATCCAACAGCCAGCGCCACTGGCATCTCACCAATTCAAGAAGAACACCGGACGAATTCCTGCCGGAATTGCGGCAACAATTGGCAGAAAACAACCTTGCCGGGCGAGTTTCTGTTTTCCCCCATGACACCACCGGGCCGGACTGGCTGACCAATCAGTATCAGTGTGCAGAAGAAATCTGGGTAACACCGGATAGTGTTTCAATGGTATACGAAGCCATCACATCAGGCGCTGCCACCGGCCTGTTTGATATGACACCGCTTAAAACGGGCAGAATTGTCACCGGCATCAACAAGCTGATCGAGCATCACCGGGTGACGCCCTTTGCCTGTTGGAAGCGGTCTGGTAAAGTGCATCGCACTCGGGAGGGCACCGCGTTTTGTGAAGCGGAACGAGCCGCCCGCTGGCTTCTTGAACAACTCCGGGTGAATCCGGGTGAAAAAGAAAAATCAACCGGATGAAGCACCCTGATACTCATGCTTCGGGACAACCAGGAAAAAAACACTCGTGACCAGACGCCACCTGAAAGTATTACAAGTCTTGCCCGGCCTGGAAAACGGTGGAGTAGAGCGAGGCACCCTGGAAATTGCCAGCGCCCTGGTGCTCGACGGGCATGAATCCTGGGTTATTTCTTCAGGAGGAAAACTGGTCAGCCAACTTGAAGCGGGTGGTTCACACCACAAGGAATGGGATATTGGTAAAAAATCCCCGCTTACCCTGCTTCAGGTAAGAAAACTGAGACAATGGCTGCAACAGCAACAGTTTGATATCATTCATGTGCGCTCGCGCATGCCGGCCTGGATCACCTGGCTGGCATGGCGAAAGCTGCCTGACCAAATCAGGCAACACTCACACCTGGTCAGCACCATGCATGGTCTTCACAGCGTCAGCAAGTACAGTGAAATAATGACCTGTGGTGAGCGGGTAATCGCCGTTTCCAAAACCTGCCAGCACTATATCACCCGGAATTACCCCGCCACCCGGCAGGAAAAAATCCGGCTGATTTATCGAGGTGTTGACGATAGGGAATTTCCGTACGGCTACCAGGCCGACACCAACTGGCAAGGTCAGTGGTATGAGCACTACCCCGCCCTCAGGCAGGCTTTCGTTATCGCCCTGCCAGGCAGGCTGACCCGATTAAAAGGTCACAATGAGTTCTTGACCCTCATCGCCGCACTGAAAAACATGTACCCGAAAAACAGGTGCCCGCCAATAAAAGGGCTGATCGTTGGCGGCGAAGACCCGAAACGAAAAAACTATGCCCGTGAAATTTATCAACGGGTGGCCGAACTGGGGCTGAAAGATGATATCATTTTCACCGGCCATCGCCCGGACATGAAAGAGATTTACTCGGTCGTTGATGTTGTACTCTCGCTTTCCGCCAAACCCGAGTCTTTTGGCAGGACTGTATTGGAGGCGCTGGCAATAGGCACTCCGGTGATCGGATATGACCGGGGAGGCGTGGGCGAGATATTGTGCGCACTCTATCCCTCCGGTCGATGCGAGGTGAACCGGCCCGCACAAGTGCAGGAAAAACTGCAGGAGCTGTACGAGGGCAATCACCCCGAAGTAAGGCGAAATACGCTGTTTCTTCTCTCTGAAATGCAAAATCGGACGCTGGCGCTATATCAGTCACTCGCCACCAGACCTGCCGGGAGCTGACCACCTGGAACACCCGGCCTCCTCATTGAACCCGTACTTGATAACAAGGAAAAAAAGGAACCCCCATGCAGAACAAACTGGAAGATATGTCGTTTCTATTATTGCTGGTCGTTGTCTCTCTTACCTTTGGCGCCATCATTCAGCCGTTTTATTCTGCCATATTCTGGGCAGCCATGCTGGCCATATTGTTCAACCCCCTTCAAAGTTACCTGAAAGTCCGCTTCAAGGGGCGAGACAACTCCAATGCCTTGCTTACCCTGTCTGCCAGCCTGTTGATCGTGGTTATTCCGCTGTGGATTGTGCTTGCCATGCTCGGGGTGGAAGGCGCCGCTTTTTACAAAAAAGTCAGCTCCGGCGAATTCAGGGTGCAAGAGTCGCTTGACCAGATCAAATCCGCGATACCGGTAATTGAGAGCCTGGCTGAACGATTCAACATAGACCTGCTGAAGGTGAAAGAACTCTTGTCAAAACTGGCATTGGGCTCCAGCAAGTATTTCGCTACCCAGGCCTTCTCCTTTGGTCAGCAGTATGTCTTGTTCGCAATCAATTTTGTGTTAATGGTCTATCTGACCTTTTTCTTTCTGCGTGACGGCCATCGCCTGATCGAATTACTGGTACGGGCACTGCCCCTTGGTGACGCGCGGGAGCGGCACCTGTTTCAAAAATTTGCAGAAGTTTCCCGGGCCGTGATCAAGGGCAACCTGGTTGTTGCTGTTGTACAAGGCTCCATGGGAGGCGCGATATTCTGGTTACTGGGTATCGAGGGGGCGATGCTGTGGGGGGTCGTCATGGTTATACTGTCTCTGCTGCCTGCGGTAGGCTCTGCATTGATCTGGGCACCGGCAGCGCTTTATCTTTTTGTTACAGGAGCAGTGATAAAAGGTATTATTCTGGTCTTGTTCGGATTTTTCGCGATCGGTCTCGTGGACAATATACTGCGCCCCATTCTGGTTGGACGAGACACCAAAATGCCGGACTACCTGGTACTGCTATCGACTATCGGTGGAATTACCCTGTTTGGCCTGAACGGCTTTGTAATCGGGCCGGTTCTTGCTGCATTGTTCCTGGCGTTCTGGCAAATATTCATTGACGAGTTTAACACCCCCCCGTTTAGCGATGCCCTGCCGGAGGATGAGACTGGCAGCGGAAAATAAATGAGGATAAACAAAACCTGAAACCGGGAATAAAGACAAATGCAGATGCCGGGCAGCCCCTGAGTTGACGCAAATCAAAGACCTGTTCTTAACCAGGCTGACCCTGTTCAACAGGTCAACATTCTTTGCCTCAGGTCAAAAAAAATATGTGGATCACCACTACAATCCACCTTCTGACAAATTAAGTAGAGTGGGAATAGAATATGGCTCAAAAACTGTTAAACACCCTGATAATGACTACGGTCGTGACGACTGCAACAACTTCAGGTGCCGTACTGGCCCATGAAAAGGGTGACCTGATCCTCAGGGCCGGGCCAATTCTGGTTGAACCGAGAGAAGACAGCTCAAGTATTCGGGTGGATTCCCCGGAACTCGGCTATGTGGCAGGTGCAAAGGTTGGAGTTGGCAACAACGTCCAACTCGGCCTGACCGCTACTTACATGTTAACCGACCAGATCGGCGTTGAAGTATTGGCTGCAACACCATTCAAACACGACGTCTATGCCGCCGGCGCGATTGCAGGTGTTGGCAAACTGGGTTCAACCAAACACCTGCCTCCTACCGTGTCTGTACAATACTACCTCCCCTTCCCGGAAGATAAATTCCAACCTTATGTAGGAGCAGGAATCAACTATACGATCTTCTTCCAGGAAGATACGACCGGCACTCTGACTGACTCCATTGGTGTATTGGCCAGTCTCGCGGAAACACCAGTCTCCGGCGTGACCGCAACCAGCACGGATCTGGAACTTGATGACTCGGTTGGCGCCTCTCTGCAGCTCGGCTTTGACTATGCCATCACCGATAAATTTGGCATTAACGCAGCGGCCTGGTGGATTGATATCGACACGGAAGCCACAGTGACTGCAGAAACCAATGCGGGCACAGTGACCGCGACGACCGACGTTAAAATAGACCCATGGGTTTATTTCATCTCTGCCAGCTACAAGTTTTAGGCAGCAGGTCAGGCATTTTATAAAGGATCAGCCACTCTCGCGGCCTTTCCGCGGGGGTGGTGATCACCGGGCCGCTACAGGCCCGGGCGCTACGTTGCCTTTCCTGTCAGGTCAGCCTTGCCCGTTGCTGTCTCGTCGTTTCTCCTTACCTCCCTGATCACTTTTCCCTTTCGTCTTGCACTCCATTGTTCATCGTGCACTCCATTAAAAGTATCAGGGCATTGGCCGCCTCAAGGCTTCCTTGTGCAACGGTTTGATCAAATCGCTCCGTCACTCGTGACGCAATCAGGCCTAATCGACCATGCTCCTTCAACAACCAGGCTTCAAGCTGTGCCTTCTGCCCACCGTTAAACAGCGAATGACCGGAAACCGTCGTTGTCAGAAGCTCTATTGCGGCCATAGCCACACCCGGATACTCGGCATCACCCGTTAAATAGGTATTGTCCAGGGCCTCAACCCAGGTTTTGATACAGCCTGAAACCGTCGCATCACCCGTGACCTGTTCGAGTGCCGACCGCAACTCCCCAACAGAAGACAAAGGCAACACACCGTCTAAAAAGTATCCTCTTTCCCCTTTACTCACGTCACTCACCTGAAACGGTATCGTTTGAGCCATCAATCTGGCAATACCAAACAGGTCAGCCACTTCTCCATTTTTCAATTCGAACTCGATTTCACACAAGGGCATAACTTGCCCGGACGAACAGACCTCTCCCTGGTCAATTGCCACCTCGATTTCCGATTGATGAAACCGCAGGGTAATCCGGGTTCTGTCAAAATTCGTTTCAAACGCCGGTTTCAGTGATTGGATATCGATCCCCCCTGGCCAGGCAGCTTCCTGCAGCAAGGCCAAATCCAGGTTATCTCCCGGCAACTGCCACTCCCATTCTCCCCTCCGGTGCAGCCCGCCAGCGCTGCTTCCCATGGTTTTCAGGGTTTGTATAAACCGGTCATTTTGCTTTCTGATTCGCAACGCCATTCGATGCCTGTTCAGCTGAAAATCGGGTGTATCGTAATAACGATTAACCAGTCTGACCTGCTTTGATTCCAGCAAATCCATCGACATAAACAGCTTTCGGGCCATGTCCAGGCAGGGCAATGAGGTGGTACACTTCAACTCTATTTCAGTAGCCATTACTATATTTTCTTTCCTTCTCTAAAACAGCCAGCAAAAAAAAACCGGCACACGGGGCACCGGTTTTTCTACAGGGACTAACCTGTACTGAATCAGGCAAGCCTAGAATGAGTAAGTTGCACCCAAAGCCAAAGAGGTCTCTGCATCCTTTCTGCTATCCACGTCTTCGTAATACCCTTCCACGTACACATACATATTGTCCGACAGATTGTGTAATGCCTGGCCCGAAATGCCCAGTACTTCATCAGTATCATCGTCCGCATAGGCAACACCGGCGGCAAACTGATTGTCGCCCATAACAAAAACCGCATTGACACCATACAGATTGATGTCATCCTCGTTTTCAAACTGGGCAGCGACCGTAATATCGCCCAACTCTGCTGTCACGGCCAGACCATAGGCATCATCACCCTCGTCAGCCAGTGCATAAGCACCAATCAACGTAATACCATCCATCGCATATTCAATAGAAATCGCACCATCATGCTTCGCTGAAGACTCCATCTCAAAGGTAAGCTGAACCGCCAGACCACCAGCTATTTCGGGTGTTTTGTACTGCAAGGTGTCACCCTCGTGTACGCCAGCCAAATCACCCGCGATACCAATGGCCTCGTTATGGTTGATCACATCGACATTTTCATACGCACTATCATCAGTACCGAACCAGACCTTACCAAAGTCACCTTTCAAACCGATATAAGCTTCATCAAGCTTACTCAGACCTGAGGATGCTTTTTTATCATCCGCATCAAATTCGAATTCAGCTTTCAGGAAGCCTTCCAGGCCTGGAGATATTTCATGAGAATGCTTGACACCGAGGGTTGATCCATTATCGAAAAAATCTTCATCCCAGTTATCACCATTATCAGTAGCTGTAAAAGCCAACTGAATATTCCCGTAAAAAGTTGGCATGGCGTCCAGGCGCTCAGCCAGTTCTGTTGTCGGGTCCATGGCAAAGGTATTTGCAGATAGAGTCACAGCTGCTATAGCTGAAGCGATCAGAGTCTTTTTCATTTCGTCTTCCTTTTGTGAGTTAAAAGTTAACTTCTATTATGAAGTATTCGGGCCAGGCCCTTGTACTCTTTATTATTATGCGCACTATCGCCCGCATTTATGTTAAAACCATATGCCATTTTTGTGACATATTCCAATCATTTCTTGTGAAAAAACGCACAACCAAATCAAACTTTAGTCGAAAACTGCTACTAAAATCGTACAACACAAACGTGATACCCGTCCCTCAACCAGTTTTCTCAAAATCCCGGGTTTTTGCCTTGATTCTGATCAGGTAAATCATTACAGGACAAACAAACCCCAAACAAACTGAAACGTTACGATATCACACCAGGAAATTTCTCACTTGTATCCGGTTACACTTGTATCTGGTTACACCCTCCTCCCGTTTATCAAGAACCCATTTATCAGGAACCCATTGTCAAGAACCCGCAAACGAAATGTCGTTACACCGTGAAAACAAAGGGTTAGCGTCGTGATTTAAACCAATACCTGTAATTAAGGTGTAATACACTCTGTTAAATTATGCAAATTTTCTTTATGAAATTTTTCGTATCATTTTGTAAAAAGCTGAATTCAATACCAGCGAACCCTTATTTAAACCTCCAAAAGAAAGGTCACCGGCCCGTCGTTGGTCAAACTCACCTGCATGTCCGCACCAAAAATTCCAGATCCCACCACGGGGTGTACCAACCTGGCCTGCCGGAGAAAGCAGTCGTACAGCCTCTCCCCGAGTTCCGGCGAAGCACCGGACGAAAAACCCGGTCGTGACCCCTTTGCGGTGTTTGCAACCAGGGTAAACTGGGATACCACCAGAAGTCCCCCCCCTGCGTCAGACAAACTCCTGTTCATCTTGCCCTGGTCGTCAGCAAACACGCGATACGACAACACCTTTCTCAGCATTTTGTGAGCCAACTCTTCGGTATCCATTCGTTCGATACCCAAAAACAACAACAAACCCTGCCCGATCTCCCCGACTGTACTACCCTCGATCACCACGCTCGCAGAAGAGACCCGCTGAATCAACCCCTTCACAGGGTAGATCCCATCGGCGGCAGCGCTGCCTTACCCGAAGTCCTGCTCAAGACCATCACCTCACCCAAAACCATCACCTCACCCAAAACCATCACCTCACCCAAAAGAGTACACCCGTGATTTAGAACTTTCACACTAAAACCAGACAGTTACACCAAATTCGATTGACATGTCATAAAAAATCAGAACCAAATCTTTCACTCATTTTTTCGCAGGCCTTGATCAGCGCATCAATAATTGCAGGCTCTGTGGCCGAATGCCCCGCATCACGAATAATGTTTAAATCGGCAGTTTCCCAGTGTTTTTTCAATGCTACCGCATTATCCAGGGGACAAACCATATCATAGCGACCATGCACGATAATACCGGGAATATTTTTCAGCTTGTGAGCTTCGGACAGTATCTGATTGTCCTTTAAAAAAATCCTGTTGACAAAATAATGTGATTCGATGCGTGCCAACGCAATGGCAATATGGGGGTGGCCAAAGTGATCGACGACTTTCCGGTTCGGGTGCAGGGTTGCACATCGCCCTTCCCAGATCGACCAGGCTTTCGCTGCCTGCATCTGTTCCAGCTCATTATTGCTGGTAAGTCGCCGATAGTAGGCTTCCATCAGGTTATCACGTTCACTCTCGGGGATAGGCTCGACAAAAGACTCCCAGTGATCAGGAAAGACCCTGGAAGCGCCCTCCTGGTAGAACCAGTGAAAATCCTGATCCCGGCACAGAAAGATGCCTCGCAATATCAGACCCAGCACCTGCTCCGGGTAACTCTGTGCATACACCAGACTTAGCGTGGAACCCCAGGAACCACCAAACAAAAGCCATTTATCGACATGTAACAATGCGCGAATCTTCTCCATGTCTGCCAACAGGTGTGCCGTAGTATTGTTTTTCAGTTCCGCCAGGGGTGTCGATTTGCCGGCCCCCCTTTGATCAAAGAGAATAATGCGGAAGCGCTCGGAATCAAAAAAGCGACGGAGATAGGGCTCGGTACCCGCGCCTGGCCCTCCGTGCACAACCAACACCGGAATTCCTTTCGGATTACCCGATTCCTCAACATACAACTCATGCATGTCATCAACCTTCAGACGGTACTCTTTGTTCGGTTTGATTTCCGGGTATAGTGTCAACATAACCTGCTTGTCATTCTCTTATCATTAATATTAATGGCTCAAAAATGGCTCAAAGACCTGTTCTTTCTGTATGGGAATATCCCCGACTATAAGACCAAGACTTCCCGTTTTTTTCAAGTAGGGAGAAACTATAACGCAAAAAAGGGAGCGGAACTAATCGTTCTCTCCCTTTCACTGCAATACGCTCGCTTCAGTGAGCCGCCCTTCGGTTCATCAACCGCCCCGGGGGCAACCCCCCCGGTTGTGCCGACCCTGTCAGGATTTACCGGCTCTTCTCCGTTCATGCTCTTTCAGGAACTTCTTCCGTAACCGGATCGATGCGGGTGTCACCTCGACCAACTCGTCGTCTTCGATAAACTCGAGTGCCTGTTCGAGTGTATGTTTGACAGGCGGGGTCAAAACGATATTTTCATCGCTACCTGCAGCCCGTATATTGGTCAACTGCTTCGCTTTGGTCGGATTGACGACCAGATCATTATCACGGCTATGCAAGCCGATAATCATGCCTTCATAAACTTCGGTAGCCGGGTCAATAAACATTCGCCCCCTATCCTGCAAGTTGTAAAGGGCATACCCCAACGCCTTGCCATTCACCATCGAGACCAATACACCATTAATGCGGGAAGCCAGCTCTGTTGGTTTGGCCGGGCCGTAATGATCAAATACGTTGGTAATGATACCTGATCCCGAGGTCAGCGTCAGAAACAGGGAGCGAAAACCGATCAGCCCGCGTGCCGGAGCAATAAACTCCAGCCTGACACGTCCCTTGCCATCCGGTGTCATGTTTTTCAACTCACCCCGACGATTCCCCATTTCCTCCATAACCGAGCCCTGATGCTGCTCCTCGACATCGATCACCACATACTCAAAGGGTTCGTGAATTTCGCCATCCACTTCTTTTTGCACCACTTCCGGTCGCGAAATACCCAGTTCAAAGCCTTCTCGACGCATGGTTTCGATCAATACCGACAAATGCAATTCGCCGCGCCCGGACACCCGGAATTTTTCAGGCGTTTCACCGGGCTCAACACGCAGGGCCACGTTGTGAATCAATTCCTTGTCCAGCCGATCCTTGATATTGCGACTGGTCACATACTTGCCTTCCTTGCCGGCAAATGGTGAGTCATTTACCTGAAACGTCATGGTGATGGTAGGCTCATCCACTTTCAGTGGAGGCAAGGCTTCAACCGCATCAGGACTGCACAGGGTGTCGGATATATTCAGTTTGTCAACTCCCGAAATACAGACAATGTCCCCGGCAGAGGCTTCATCCACAATAACCCGCTGCAGCCCCATAAAGCCTTTGACTTCCAGCACCCGGCCATTTCTGGATTGACCCTCCCGGTCAACCAGTGTCACAGACGTACCGGGCTTCAGCTTGCCGCGAGAAATCCGGCCAATACCGATAACACCCACATAGGGATCGTAATCAAGTGATGATATCTGCATTTGAAAAGGCCCTTCGGGGTCTACCGAAGGGGCGGGAACATTATTGATCACCATATCGAACAGCGGCGTCATGTCCTCATGCATGTTTTCCGGGTCATCACCAGCGATACCATTCAGCGCAGAAGCATAAATGACGGGAAAATCCAGCTGCTCTTCCGTCGCTCCCAACCTGTCAAAAAGGTCGAACACTTCACCCATGACCCAATCCGTACGGGCACCAGGCCGGTCAATCTTGTTAATCACCAGGATAGGCTTCAAGCCTTGCTCAAACGCTTTCTGGGTCACAAAACGGGTCTGGGGCATGGGGCCGTCCACTGCATCCACAAGCAGCAGGACAGAATCCACCATGGAAAGCACACGTTCCACCTCACCACCAAAATCGGCATGTCCCGGTGTATCCACAATGTTGATGCGGTAATCATTCCAGGTAATGGCGGTATTTTTCGCCAGAATGGTAATGCCCCGCTCCTTTTCCTGGTCATTCGAGTCCATTACCCGCTCACCTTCCTGCTCCTTTCTTTCAAGGGTGCCGGACTGCTGCAGTAATTTGTCTACCAGCGTGGTTTTACCGTGGTCAACGTGGGCAATAATCGCAATGTTTCTTAAGTTATCAATCACTCTATTTCAGCCTGCTTGCTACAAAAACCGCGGATTATACTCAAATGACCGTTTAAAACCTATCAAAACCTGACAAGACAGAGCAATTTTTACACAACCTCTTAAAAGCATACGCCAATCCGGCACACGCACCATTTGCGTGCCCGAAAAATCAGCCTTGCACCGGATTGGCGCACAAAAAAACCTGAAAATAGTCACACACCCGGAAACCCAACCAAATTCTCTTTCTATTTCAAACCATTAGCAACCATTCTTTGTGTTGGCACCCTGTTTGCTTGACTCGCAACATTGGCACAAGAGTTTTCCGAAGCCAAATTATTGAGCGCACCTTTGCAAGTCATGGTATGATTTTCACCCGGCCATACGAGTGCAGTGCAGAGATAGCAATGCAGAACAAGGCAAGGCAAGGACTATCGAGAGTATAACGAGCCCGCAGAACAAAGCGGCGAAACAGACTCGGAAACAAACGCAAAAAACACCAGTTTCAACAGAAAACATTAACAGGAAATACGGAGTAAGCTTATGTCAGAGAAAACCCTGAACCTTATCCAGGAAAACGATGTAAAATGGGTTGACTTGCGATTCACAGACAGCCGCGGTAAAGAGCAACACGTCACTCTTCCGGTATCTGAAATCTCTGAAGATTTTTTTGAAGAAGGCAAGATGTTTGACGGCTCATCCATTGCGGGCTGGAAAGGTATTAACGAATCTGACATGATTCTTATGCCCGATGACAGCACTTGTGTTCTCGACCCGTTCACAGAAGACGCCACCGTCAATATCACTTGTGACATCGTGGAACCCACCACCATGCAAGGCTACGAGCGTGACCCCCGCTCGGTTGCGGAGCGTGCAGAAGAATACCTGCGTTCGACAGGCATCGCCGATTCCGCACTGTTTGGCCCTGAGCCAGAGTTTTTCGTATTCGACGATGTTCGATGGAAAACCGACATGAACGGCGCCATGTACTCGGTCAGCTCTGATGAAGCGGCCTGGGTATCACACGAAGAATTTGAAGGCGGCAACACCGGCCACCGCCCCGGCGTTAAAGGCGGCTACTTCCCGGTTCCTCCGGTTGACTCCCTGCACGACCTGCGTGGTGCCATGTGTTCAGCAATGGAATCCATGGGGCTTGTAATCGAGGTTCACCACCACGAAGTGGGCACCGCAGGTCAGTGTGAGATTGGTGTTGGTGCCAATACTCTGGTCAAAAAAGCAGATGAAGTGCAAATCCTCAAGTACTGTGTCCACAATGTGGCTCATGCTTATGGCAAAACAGCCACATTTATGCCCAAGCCGGTTGTTGGTGACAACGGCTCCGGTATGCACGTTCACCAGTCCCTGCAAAAAGATGGTGTCAACATCATGGCTGGCGACGGCTATGCCGGCCTGTCTGAAACCGCTTTGTACTACATCGGCGGCATCATCAAACACGCCCGCTCGATCAATGCCTTCACCAACGCCTCCACCAACTCGTACAAGCGCCTGGTTCCCGGCTTTGAAGCACCTGTCATGCTGGCTTACTCCGCAAGCAACCGCTCTGCTTCTATCCGGATTCCTTTCGTCAATAGCGCCAAGGCGCGTCGTATCGAAGTGCGCTTCCCTGATCCGACAGCGAACCCCTACCTGGCATTCGCAGCCATGCTGATGGCTGGCCTGGATGGTATTCAGAACAAGATCCACCCTGGCGATGCCATGGATAAGGATCTGTATGATCTGCCCAAAGAAGAAGCACTGAATATCCCGACGGTCGCCGAGACCTTTGAGTCTGCTCTGGACAGCCTGGAAGCCGATCACAGCTTCCTGACCAAGGGTGGCGTCTTCACTGAAGATATGATTGCAGGTTATATCGAACTGAAGCGTAACGAAGTTGAGCGTTTGAACATGACCACTCACCCTGTCGAGTTTGACCTCTATTACTCTTGCTAATCCTGCTCCCGCAAAAATCAGGTGTCTGGCAGTCAGCCAGTCACCTGAAGCAGACAAAAAAGCTGACAATCCCGTCGGCTTTTTTGCACCGGCCTGATGGATCGCTCTCTGACAGCAACCGTTTGGCACAACCCTGAACAAGGTGCCTTGCCATGCGTACACTGCCATTTATTTTTTTCATCCTGTTTTCCGGTGCAACCCTGAGCCAGGCAACCGAGGTGTATCGCTGGGTAGACGAAAATGGCATCGTTCACTTCGGGGATGAACCTGTCGAGCAAGCTGAAAAAATCCGTGTCCAGCCACTGCCAACAACGCCATTCCCCAAAAAAGAAAATTTCAACGCCTATTCAGCGAAACCGGCAAAAGGGTCAAATTCCGGCTACACCGTCACGATCGTCAGCCCGACCAGGGATTCAGCCTTCCACTCGCCATCTGGCAACCTTCAGGTTGAGGTCGCAGTCAAACCGGAACTGCAGGATAATCACAGGATTTCCTACCTGATTGACGGACGTCGGCTTTATCAGGGAACACAATCAAAACACATGCTGAATCACCTGGACAGGGGAAGCCACACACTCACTGTACAGATACAGGATAAGGCAGGCAACGTCACGGGAAGCGCGACCAACAGGTTTACCATTCACCGCCCGACAGTGAAAGTGAAAAAATCGAGCCATTGAACCTGACATAACGATACATGGCCTGTCACACAATTCGTACTGCTCACTTGCGCCATGTTAACGCCTGCTGCGGTTTTTCAGGTCAATGCAGAGGTAGAGACTATGTTCCCCGGCATTTTACAAAAGAACGTTCAGAAGAATTTACACAAAAAAATTCTGGAAAACCTGTCCAGCTCGGTTGTGCTGCTGAATGACAATATGGAAGTGGTGTACCTGAATCTTGCAGCGGAGATGCTGCTTGAAACCAGTGAAAAACGCCTTAAAGGCACGTCCATCCAGGAATTATTCGTTGATTCAAAAGAAGTGCTTGTTTCCATCAGGGAGTCTTTGCACGGCGACACTCCGTATACCAAGCGTGAAGCCAGGCTACACCTGCACTCAGGCAACACCATCAGTGTCGATTACACAGTCACCCCGTTTCAGGATGGTAACAGGGCCAAATTGCTGGTGGAATTGCTGACACGCGACCGCTTCATTCGCATCAGCCGCGAAGACGAAATGCAAGCCCGGCGAGAAGCCTCGCGTATTGTGGTTCGGGGCCTGGCACACGAAATCAAAAATCCGCTGGGCGGGATTCGGGGTGCCGCACAGTTACTCGACCGGGCGTTGCCGGACCCTTCTCTGCAAGAATATACCCGTATTATCATCGAAGAGTCTGACCGCCTCAGAAACCTGGTTGACCGAATGCCCGGGCCAAACAATCTGGTGCGGCTGGAGTCCATCAACGTGCATGAAATACTGGAACGGGTATTCAACCTTGTCAGCGTTGAGTCCAGAGGTCTTATCACATTGGTTAAAGACTACGACCCCAGTATTCCCGAGTTTGAGGGCGACAGGGAAAAGCTGATTCAGGCGTTTCTCAATATTGCCCGAAATGCCATGCAGGCACTGGACAGTGACACCAATGCCAGTACCAATACCAACACCAATACCAACAGCACAACTGACAACACAGAGCGGTCGCCTCCAACCATAAGGATAGCAACCCGGATACTGCGCCAGTTTACCCTGGATCAGAGTCGCCATCGTTTGGTCTGTCAGATCAAAATCATCGATAACGGCCCCGGCATTCCCCATGATATGCTGCATACCCTGTTTTATCCCATGGTCAGCGGCAGGGCCGGGGGCACAGGGCTTGGCCTGTCCATCACACAAAGCATTATCGGGCAGCATGGTGGCCTTGTGGAATGTGAGAGTGAGCCAGGCAATACGGCATTTAACATTTATATTCCCCTGAGACGCACGAACATGAGAGCAAATTGAATGAGTACAGCCGCCAATGTCTGGGTAATTGACGATGACCGATCCATCAGATGGGTTATTGAACGCGCCCTGCAACAAGCAGGTATATCAACAGAGTCTTTTGAAAATGGCAGCACCATTCTTGAACGGCTATCCGGTCAGCAACCGGAGGCCATTATCACAGACATACGCATGCCCGGGATCAACGGGCTGGATCTGTTACAGCAGATCCATGAAAACTGTCCGAACCTGCCCGTTATTGTGATGACTGCACACTCCGATCTGGACAGCGCCGTATCCTCCTACCAAAGTGGTGCCTTTGACTATCTTCCCAAGCCTTTTGATGTAGACGAGGCAGTGTCCCTGATCAAACGGGCCGTCGCTCACGCACAGGAAACAAGGGCCGAATTGCCTGACCAGGCAGACACCCCCGTCACATCCACCGAAATAATCGGCGAGGCACCCGCCATGCAGGAAGTGTTCAGAGCCATTGGCAGGCTGTCTCAATCAAATATCACGGTGCTGATTAATGGCGAGTCCGGCACGGGCAAGGAGTTGGTCGCCCAGGCTCTTCACCAGCACAGCCCGAGGCGGGAGTCACCATTTATTGCACTGAATATGGCAGCCATCCCCGGAGACCTGATGGAATCCGAACTCTTTGGCCATGAAAAGGGGGCGTTTACCGGAGCCGGGGGGCAACGCCTGGGCCGGTTTGAACAGGCAAATCATGGCACCCTGTTTCTTGATGAAATCGGAGACATGCCTCCCGAAACACAAACCCGCCTGCTCAGAGTGCTGGCCGATGGAGAGTTTTACCGGGTGGGCGGCAATACACCGGTCAGGGTGGATGTCAGAATCATAGCGGCAACTCATCAGAATATGGAAAGACTGGTCGCAAATGGAAGTTTTCGAGAAGACCTGTTCCATCGTCTGAACGTGATTCGGATTCACCTTCCCGGTTTGACTGAAAGAAGAGAAGATATTCCCCGACTGACCCGCCATTTCCTGAACAGTGCCGCCGATGAACTCAATGTTGAAGCCAAGGAACTCAGAGCGGATACCGAGGAATTTATGACTGGCCTGCCCTGGCCCGGTAACGTGCGACAACTGCAAAACACCTGTCGTTGGCTGACTGTTATGGCCAGCGGCAGAGAAATTCATATATCGGATTTACCCCCCGAGCTTTTAGACCACACAGAGACAGCACCGACGGGAACAGGCTGGCAGGAAGGATTGAGAATATGGGCAGATCAGGAACTGAAACGGGGTAAAAAATCGATTCTTGATGAGGCGTTGCCAGACTTTGAGCGGGTAATGATCGAAACGGCATTACAGCACACAGGCGGACGAAAGCGGGACGCGTCACTCTTGCTCGGCTGGGGAAGAAATACCCTGACAAGAAAAATAAGGGAATTGGGATTGTCAGGGCATGATGATGCGGAGGAAGACCGTTAAACTCTAAAATATACATCGTGACTCCATGATACCTTCGGGGTTACAATGTTGGACATGATTAAAAGCTTCGTCCACAAAGGTCTGCAAAAGTTTTATACCTCGGGTAATACTTCTGGCATCCAGGATAAACACGAGAAGAAACTGCGTATCATTCTTACCAACCTGGATCAGGCTGAAAATCCAGAGGATATGGACTTGCCCGGTCTGTTTATGCATCAGCTCAAAGGTGATCGCAAAGGTATCTGGTCAGTGCGTGTTAGCGGTAACTGGAGAGTAACTTACCGCTTCGATGGGCGAGATGTTGAAATTGTAAATTATGAGGATTATCACTAATGGCTATGTTTAATCCGGCACACCCAGGCGAAATTTTAAAAGAACTGGTCATTGAATCATTAGGGTTAACTATTACCGATGTGGCCAGTCACCTGGATGTTAGCCGTAAAACCTTATCTAAAGTCTTAAATGCAAGGGGTGCCATCACTCCTGAAATGGCAGTTCGCCTGGAGTTGGTTTTTGGTAAACCTTCAGCAGATCATTGGTTGCGTTTACAAAACGCCTATGATCTTTGGCAAACCAGGCTCGAAAAGGAATCATTGCTTGTTTCACCATACAATTTTCAATCTGCATAAATAAATTTAACCAGGCCATATACTGGACTCTGGCTGCCTGGCAGCTTCTGCGCGATGATGGCGGCTATCACTGGACAACTTCTTTCCAGTAAAGCACACGGTCATGGCCGCGATATCGGCCAAAGCTGGCAGATACCGGCGGATTAGACTCCGGCACACCTGTCTTGTGCCAGTCAAATTTCAGCCAGGGCAATGAGGAAAGATCGACCTCCAGGTTCACCTGGCCCTGGTTGTTTTCGCCGGAGCCGGTGAAAGCAAACCCGCCTTCTCCGGAAACCAGAGGGCCATTAAAGGTAAAATCTGTGGTGCCACCACCTACAGCAATATCAGACAAATCATTGTCAGGGTCCTGCGGGCTTGAAATCAGCCCGGTCAGGTCAGTGCATGAGTCTGCCGTATTGATCGTAAAGGCGGAACCATCCCAGTATTCAGCGCGTGCAGTCATGGTCAGCCCCGCCAACTCTGAACCAAACTCGCTCTCCATTCTCCAGCGGCCATAGCGAAGCTCTCCTCCAACCGGCTGCACCGCAACGGGCAGGTTGTTCGCGGTGACGCCATCAGCGTCTTCCAACCCGGTAACCGAAAATTCCAGGTGACTGGTAAATGGTGCGACCAGTGAATTGGCATCTTTCTCGAAAACGAAATTATCCAGACTGGAAAACTGATAGCTGGTCACACCTGGCACCGGATCATTCTGAGTCAGCACAGCAGAGTAGATCACGGATGTCACCACCATCGGGGTTGAGCCGTCTTCACCTTTTTTATTTTTGTCGCCAGTCGGAGGCAGTACAGTAAAACTGTTACCAGACAACCGGTTAAAACCATCCAGATAATTCATCACCTGTGATCCGGCCGAGTTAAAGGCAGTCACCTGCAGTTCAGGGGGGGTGACATATTTTATTGCTCCATTCAGCGCGGCATCCAACTGCCCGATATAGGTAAACGAGCCACAACCATCAGAAAAGCTGCCATGCTCATTGACAGAGACTTCGAAATAATCCGGATAAAAACGCCCCGCTACCTGAGCATAACCGGGAACGGTGACACCAAAATAGTCGTAATCATTGACTTCCAGTCGAACCACACCAACCTCGGCATAGGATTGCGATATTTCTCTGGAGGCATTGCTTATCGTCACCGAATCAACACCAAGGCAGGCACCATTGTGCCCTGAAGGAGAATCATCACAACGGGTGCCCGCCATCGGGGTATAATCAAGCGTTAGCGGAGTACCCGCTGTCTTGAACTGCATTGCTTTCGGATTGTCCGTCAAATCAGTATTGTCTCCATCGCTGCACACCAGGCTGGTCTCCTGGTCAAACCTGCTGCCTGCAGGAACAAATTTGGAACACGACGCATTGCCACCCGGACAACTCGAATCAGGGGCGGCAATGGCAGTGAAAGCATGCAGCGGGTAGAAAACAAAATCGGTGGAGTCTGAGCCCTTGATGACCGATAGCGTCACGCCATCATGGGGCGAGGCACTGTACTCCAGGTTAATCGCCTTGATGTTGGCCACATAGGTGGCTGCACCCGCCCCGTAGGTAACATCAGGGGTTGCCTTTCCCTTGCTAAAAGCGAGCGTGATATTGTCAACGTCGGGCCGATTCTGAACAGCCAGTGCCTGTCCATCCAGGCTGATGGGGGCGACGCCGGCGTCATCCACTCCGGTACCATGATCGGTGGCTGCGGCAAACCAGGCTTTTAGTGACTTGTTACCGGAAAATCCGGTTAACACGCGGCATCCGGAATTTGTCGGATTTTGCCCCATCGCTGTGATGGTTAAGGTGCCAGAGCTCCCGCAAACCAGGTTACCGGGGTTCGTCACGGCAAAACCTTCTGTCCGGAATTTCGTGTTGCTGGAAGAAACAGACACAACCCCTGCGGCCGTATCCGCCACGCTGACCCGTACATCATTTTCATTATTGTGGTAAATATAGGCGATCATTTCCCCCCTTTCCGAACCGGTAAAGCGATAGCCGGATACAGGCGAGCCCCCGGTCGCGGCAAGATAAAACCTGGTAACCGAATCAGTGCCTGTCGGAGTCGCTGAAAAGCTGACAGTCCCGGTATAGTCATCCTTGATTGTCGTTCCGTCATCACAGACTGCCTTGACAGTCACCGAAGCCCGGACAGACGGGCACGCCAGGCCGTAATCATCCTGCTCTATCTCAAACGAACCAAGCGTACAACCGGTATCCGGGCAAACCCGCGACACGCCACGATGGAAATCTGCCTCCTCCCCTGACAGTGCCCGCGCAAACACTTTTACTTCATCAATCCTGCCTGCGAAAGCCTGGCTTCGAAAGTCCCGGTGCATCCCGATCAACAGCGGCTCATCATTGGTTTCCAATGGTCGGCTCACCTCACTCCGGTCAGCCTGTTGCACAGCGTTGACATAGATTTTTTGTGTTCCCGCCTGGCGGGAATACACGATGGCAACGTGTGACCAGGCGTTAACAGGTAACGAGGCACCTGATGTCATTGTTTTGGCCTTGCTGTTCCCGGACTCATACCACTTCCACAACAGCCTGCCTGCCGCATTTACATGCAATTCAAAACTGCCTTTCCTGGACAGGATAGTGTTAAAGCCACTGACCGGAAGCCTGTCCGGATTCACCCAGGCCATCACCGTCAGCTCGTCAGCAATGTCCAGAGCCGGGGCATCGGCCACTTCAATATAATCACCATCACCATCCAGTTGCGCACCCAGACAGACTTTTGCCACTCCGGGCCGGGCATTCCCCTTCGCTGAACCATGCAGGCCATGACCGCTCGAGTCTGTCACTCCCGTCGCGCCCGAATAGTCGGGGCCATCCAGTCGATACTCGGCAATTAAAGAAGAATCTGCCACACATGGCTGGCAAAGCACCGGCAACACCAAAAGAAGAACCAGTGTCAACCGGTGAACCTGATTACCGGGAAACTTCATCACTATACCTCTTCATGTCGGCGGGTCTTTTCATGTCGGCGGGTCTTTTCATATCGGCGGGTCTTTTCATATCTGCGGGTATCTTCATACCGAAAAGCCTTCCGGTCAGGCGCAGAAACAGATTCATGGCGCCTCAGCCCTTACGCCGACTTCTATAATTCGCTGTGCCCTGTCCAGCGGGGTTGCCGCATCACCGCAGAATCCGGTACTGGTTAGCGAATAATAAACATTGCCATCACTATCCACCTGCCTGCAACAGGTGACAGAATAGCCACAACGACTCAACCCCGGCGGCGCCCCCCCGGAAACAGAATCAAGGTTCAGGTTGGCCACAACACTGGAACCGGACGCACATGCGGTCGGGCAACTGCCAGACTCGCCCGGGCCAAGCAGATGGGACAAACCCGCCTGGGCACCCGACTCGGCAGCAAACCAGGCACGAGTTGATTGAATATCCTGAACGAATGCCTCTCCCCGCTGGATTTCCATATTGGTCAGCGCAACCACAATCAGGGCCAGAATAACCAGAACGAAAAGGGCACCAGGCAAGCCTATTCCCTTTTGCAGGGCGCGGGCGGGTTCAGGGTACATTTCTGACCTGCACTTGCTGATTCAGGCTCAGCGTTTCGTTTTGATCATTGACCAGTTCGACCAGAAAGGTGACTACGGCGGATCGTGAAAGCGAGGCGGCCGAATAGCTGAACTCGAGTCGGGAAATATGATTGGTGACGACCTGGCAGGTTGCCGCCGGGCAAGCCGTCGTTGTTATTCCATTGCCAGCGATGCCCTGAAAACCGTAATCAAAATAACGCAACAGAAAGGACTCGCCACCGATAATACCGCGACAGAAACTCACCGGCTGGCCAGTGACAAAAAATCGCTTTTGTGGTGAATCGAAAGGAAATGCCTGGGAAATCCCGGTTCCATCTTCATAGCCTGAACAGGCCAGCATATCCCCGTTGGCCGGGCAATCCAGGTTATCAGAAAAATCAATCTCCCCGGGTGACACTGTACTGGTACTGCCATTCGGATAAACGGACGTATCAGTGATCGGGTAGACTGACACAAAACCCTTGACAGCACCGGGTGACATCACATTCAGGCGGGTCACCGTACTACCGGCCAGGCTGCCACTATACCTGGAAGCAGCACGCACAGGCACAAACTCGATACACTCGTTTTCAGAATCCGAGTCAGGGTCATAGATCCGAACGCTGTTTGGTAGTGCCTGCCTCAACTCCCTGGAGATTCGTTCAGATACCAGCGCAATGGTCATCGCCATTTGCTGACGGCCAGCCGTATCGACCACCCCTTGCATGGAGCTGGCAATAAACCGGACAGAAACCATTGCCAGAATCGACCCGATAACAATGACCATGACCAGCTCAACCAGGGTAAACCCCCTTTCGGCCCGCATCAGAAGTTCCCCTTGTAGGTGGTGAATGTCGAGACGGACATGGAACCGGGAGGGGTGATTGTCAGGGTGATTTTTTTCGCGTTTTCGGGCGACAACCCGAGATCCCCGCCGCGACACGCCACATCGATGGCAATGCGATAGTGCGTGTAGGAAGTGTCCATATTTATCGAACCGGAGTTGACGATAGTCGGTGTAATGCCGGAGGTAATATAATCATCCACATCGTCAAAGTCTTCCCGATTCGCTTCCTCCGGGCCCAACGAGCCGCAATGGACCGCGGTGCTGGCCGGTACACCGCCAACCGGAGTGGTTTCATCGTATCTTTTTGACAGAATTTCATCCATATAGAACTGGGCCAGTTTCAGCGTTTTAACCTGCCAGAGCGGGTCGGCACTTCTGCCAACCGTGGCCGAGAACAGGCTTGTCACGGACACCAGTGCGATACTGATAATCACCATGGTAATAATCAGCTCGATAAAGGTGGTACCGTAAATATGGCCCTTAAATCTTGTGAGCATTCTCCTGGACACTCTCCTGGACACTCCTCTGGACACCCTTCCGGACATTCTCTCGCGCAATCTTGTGGATATTTTCATGGGCATCTGCCAACGAATGCAAAACCGGTTTTTGTCACACACAGAGTAAAGCGGTTTTCTCCGGTAAAGACGACTTCAATACTTCCAGGCTCATTGGTATTTCCGTTTTGGGCAAAGGTGATATCTCTGGTCGCACCATCACTCATGGTAACACCGGCAATACTGAGTGCTGCACCGGCACGCTCAAGACAGATATCGTGAAACAGTGCTGCATTGTCGGTGGAACAACGGGTATCGGTTGGAGCTGTACCCTGAAAAACAGACAAAAACCATTCATCGGGGGATTGAACGACACGGAGCGTGACCGGGGCAGAAGAAGCGGTGCGGTGAGCCAGTGCCCGCTGCTGGGCCTGAAGCACAGCAGCGACAAACTGGTCTTTAGCAAGCGAAGCGGAAAAACCGCTTTTGGAAGCAAAAAGCCCCATGGCACCCAGGGAAAGGATGCCAACGAGAACCAGCACCGTGACCAGTTCGATAAGAGTGAAACCGTAACCTTGTCTCAACAATCATTCCCTGCATCAGCACCCATTCACTTGCATTGACACTTGATAGGAATGTCTTGCGTCCACCGGGGGCCTGTATACCGCACGACATTGCTGGCCCGCTGCTGGCGTAAAGTTGCGTATGGTAAAGAATACAGACTCTTCACCATTTATGGTTGACACAAAGTCATTACTTGAGACACCGGCGGCAATGCCAATACTGCGAGTTCTCGGATACCCGAACACCATAGTAATATTGGCCCCTTCCAGTCCCACGGAAACACCCGGGCCAAGGCCTCTAGCCAGCTGCTTCGCATGTGCTATTGCTGCGGCTGACCTGAGCGAACCGACCAGGCCTTCAATGGTGGCCCTTCTGGCATCGCTGCCCAAATTGGCAAACCGGGGTAATGCAAAAGCCGACAAGATACCTAAAACAACAATAACCATGACAAGCTCAATCAGGGTAAAACCGGATTGTTTGCCACGCTGCCTGCCAGATTGGACCTTAATCATTTCTACCTCCATATTCCTGCTCGGGATGAACACGTCAAACCCTGTCTAGTTTAATGTGGATGATACTTCGCCGCTCGCGGGGTCGTAGTCTATATGGCTGCCTGCAGCATCCAGCTGATAAGTATATCGGCAGACATTGCCTGAAACTGAAGCCTGATAATCACTGCCTGGAGAGGTGCTGACATCGGGTGCATTGGATTGCAACAGGGCAGTCCAGAGAGCATTGCACTCGGCCGCAGACATGCCACCCGGGTCGGTATTGCCATTGACTCCCGTTGGCCATCCATCCACACTGACATCCACGGTTTCATTACCGTAACCGGGCAGGTTTGCCCTTGCCCCCTTCCGTCCCAGTACCAGCCACTGTGAACGTACCAGTGTGACGGCGGAAGCAAGCCCGCCCGCAGCCCCTTCAATAGCCGCATGATGTGCCTCATCAGCAATCTCGGCAAACCTGGGCAGTGCGACCGCCGCCAGGATGGCCAGAATCGTGATAACCACCACCATCTCGATCAGGGTAAACCCTTTTGCCGGTTTTGTGGGTAGCTTTTCGTTTTGAATTTGCCTGGTTCGGTTACATTGTGTTTTCATTGTTGACTCTGTCCACTTGTCCGCCCGAGATTTATCCATTCAAATTGCTGCAGGGGCTGAACACGCAACCCCAGGATTTTGTCCGAATTTTCGTCGTATTGCCGGTTTTTGTTTCTGTCCAGAAAGTGCAGAGCGATCCGGAACCGTAATATGGCGTGATCCTCAGTCGCCGGCACACCGTCAATGATCAGGTCTTCCAGGCTGGATGCCTTGTAGAGTAACTGCCCTTTCGACTGGTCAAAATACCACCTGGCCCCCGGCAAACCGGCCAGATCGTTTCCATGATCTGCTGTTCCACTGCCGTCTATTATTCCACTATAGTTCAAGGGCGTTTGCTTCATCCAGTTCATGGGGTTGGCATTTACAAATTGTTTCAAATCCTCTTTCTGATTTAACACTCTCTGCTCTGCCGTTTTGACGATCACTGTTTCCCTGATTTGCGCCAGAACTGTCAGCATCATGGCGGCCTCCATTCTTCGTGCCTCTCTGTCCACATAATGAAGCAGAACGGCAGCGAAAACCGAGATCAGGACAAAGCAGGTCAAAACAACCAGCAGCCTGGCACTTATCCGTGAATCACGATATCCCGCCATAACAAAGGTCAATGACCGATCGCTGCCTTGCCCAGATCCCATACGGGCAAAAAGACACCCAGGGCAAGTACCAGCACCAGCCCGCCCATGGCGAGTATCAGGATCGGCTCTATTGATTCAGCCAGTCTCTTCAAACCATAGTCCACCTCTTCATCATAAAAGTCCGCAACATCCAGTAGCAACTTGTCCACTTGCCCGGTTTCCTCACCCACAGCAATCATTTGCAGCACAAGCGGGGTAAACATGCCGGTCGCATTGGCCGTTCTTAGCAGGCTGTCGCCACGCTCAATACCCGTTTTCATATCCAGAATGTTTTTGCCTATGTATCGGTTGTCGGCGGCTTCCGCCGATACTGCCAATGCCAGTGTAATGGGCATTCCCGACTTCAGCATCATCGAGAAGTTTCTAACAAATCGGGACAGGATAATAAGCTCGAACAATGGGCCGATAACGGGAATCCGCATCTTTTTCCGATCCCAGATCATGCGCCCGGATGCGGTTTTTTTCCACTGCCTGAATCCGTAAAACACAACGGCAAACAACCCCGATACCAGCCACCAGTATCCCAACAGAAAATCAGAGGAGGCGACCAGTATTTTGGTGAAAACAGGCAGATCGGCCCCGAATTTGGCAAATACGCCTGCGAATTTCGGAATAACAAAGAAATTGACAATCAACAGGGCAACAATCAGGGCGACCATCACCATGGTCGGATAGCGGGTGGCAGACTTGATACGTTTTTTGGTTTCCCGCTCCAGTTCCAGCGCATGAGAGAGCTGGAGAAAGGCATCTTCCAGTTGCCCGGTGTTTTCACCCACATGAATCATGCTGATATAAAGCTCGCCAAATACTTCTTTATGGGTTTGCATCGATGTTGCCAGGTTGACTCCCGACTCCAGCCTGTTTGATACATCGACCAACACCTTTTTCAGCTTGTCAGATTTGGTGGTATCGGCCAAACCCCGCATAGCCCGGATAATCGGAATACCTGAACGGGTGAGTGCATTCATCTGACGAGTAAAAATAATCAGCTCATCCAGGGACACCCTTGGCTGAAACAATTTGATTCCCCGGAACAGCTCCGCCAGTTCTACAGCCTGAACCTGCTCGGCAATCTGAACCGGAGTGATTCCCCTTTTCAGCAATTCACCCGCCACAGCCTGCTTTGTCGCAGCTTCAAGGGAGCCATTCACTGACTCACCCCTGGCATTTCTTCCACGATAACTAAATAAGGCCATTGGCTGTTCTCTTACACATTGGCTGCTCTTTTACGCATTTACGCATTTACGCATCCGCAATTTTCTTGTTCTCTTACCCTGTTTTGTTACTACCCTCTTCCATGACAGTTATGACAGCGACAGGCTTTCGCCCTTGCCTGTTCGCTGCTCCCGCTCCTCCAGGGTCGCGGACAAACGGAAAACCTCATCCAGCGTGGTCACCCCCTGCCGGGCATAGTTCAGCGCACTCAGCTCCAGAGGTACGTAACCCTTGTTGCGTCTGGCCGCAGCGAAAAACTCCGCATTGTCATTTTTACGCAAGGCATTCAGCATTTCGTCGTTCATTTCCAGTAACTCGTACACACCCATCCGCCCCCGATATCCCGTGTTACTGCATTGATAACACCCCGTCCCTTTCCGGAAGTTGTTATCACTACCCGGGCTCACCGCCTGCATGGCAGCCAACCAGACCTTTTCCTGCTCGGTCGGCAGATAAGGCTGGGCGCAATCAGGGCAGGTTTTACGAATCAGGCGCTGGGCCAGCACACCAATCAAGGCACTTGCAACCAAATAGGGTTCAGCCCCCATATCCACCAGGCGCATACAACTGCTTGCCGCATCGTTGGTATGCAGGGTGGAAAGCACCAGGTGACCGGTCATTGCCGCCCTCAAGCCGATTTCGGCGGTTTCCTGATCGCGCATCTCGCCAACCAGTATGACGTCCGGATCCTGACGCAGACAGGCCCGCAATACGGTAGAAAAGTGCAACCCTACCTTGGGGTTCACCTGTACCTGGGTAACCCGGGACAGCCGGTATTCGACCGGGTCTTCCGCTGTGATAATTTTTATTTCAGGCTTGTTCAGCTCTGTCAGGCCGCCGTACAGAGTGGTCGTTTTACCACTTCCCGTTGGCCCGGTAACCAGAATCATTCCGTGGGGACGACTGATCAGTATTCGAAAACGCTCCCGAATCTCTTCAGGCATCCCGGTCGCCTCCAGATTCAACAGGCCGGCACTTTGATCCAGCAAGCGCATAACGACGGACTCTCCATACTGAACCGGCATGGTGGAAACCCGCACATCGATACTTTTGCCTTTTACACGCACATTGAAGCGTCCGTCCTGTGGCACCCGTTTCTCCGAGATATTCAGGCCGGACATCAGTTTCAGGCGTAACACCAGAGCCGCAGTAATCCGTTTTTCCTTCATCACATGCTCTTGCAACACGCCGTCGATTCTTTGCCGGATACGCACAACATTTTCATCCGGCTCAATATGAATATCAGAAGCCCTGGCCTGTATGGCATCCTCAAAGATGGATTGCAGCAGCCGGACTACCGGCGCCTCATTGTCATCGTCCGTGGCCGTCAGGTCGGCCAGGTCGAAGGCATCTTCGCCTAACTCCTCCTCCAACTCTCCTGCTATACTGGATATTTCTTCGGTTTTCCGATATACCCTGTCCAGGGTATCCAGCAACTCACTTTCCCGAACCACGGCAAGCGTGATTGGCTGCCCGAGCGCGCGAACCAGCTCATCATAGCCGAATATATCCAGGGGGTCGGCCATACCAACCAGCAAGACCCCTCGCTGATCGGCCAAAACCAGCGACCTGAAACGCCGGGCCAGACTTTCCGGCAGCCGTTTGATCAACTCGTTGTTAAACTGATAATTACGCAACTGAACAAAGGGAATACCCAATTGTTGAGAGAGCAGCGTTAACAGCTGATCCTCATCCACATAGCCAAGGTCAATCAGGGTCTGACCCAGTTTGCGCCCGGTTCGTTTTTGTTCTTTCAGAGCGTTCATTAACTGATCTTCAGTTACGACGCCGTTTTGAACCAGCAAATCACCAATACGAATTTTTTTCTTCGGTTCTGCCATAAGTCAACCTGAGTCACCTTTGCCGTTTTCAAAAACTCCGAAACAGGAATGGTTCCTGCCTCCGGTCGCTCTCGTTTACTGATTCAGCTTCGCAAGAGAATTACTTCGCTGACGCGCATATTCCGCCAGTTGCGCAGGCAGGGTGTTGCCTGCGAGTGCCTTTTCATACGATTTTTCTGCCGCTCCGGTTTTACCCAGTGCTTCCAGCGAGATCGCCAGCCCGACCCACCATTTTTTTTCAGCCTGTCGGCTCCGAAGCAACTCGGCGTACCTGGCAACGGCTCTGGTATGATCAGAAGTTTGCTGATAAAACGCTGCCATCAATTCATGGTACCTGGTATGGCGAGTCAATTCTGGCGGGGATATTTCCAGTAATTGAATGGCCTCACGCTTCTCGCCCCGAGAAAACAGGAGCCGGGCCTTGAGTTCACGTAAAGAGGCACTCTGTTGCACGTCCTTCCCGGACAAAACCGCTTCGGCCTGATCGCTTTTGCCTTCCCGTATCAACAGGGAGGCCAGTGCATATTTGCTTTGTTCATGCTCCGGGTGTGAGGCAATAAACCGGCGCAACTGTCGCAAGGCATTTTCTCCATCTCCTTTCTGATAGCGTCTGGTTGCCTCCCGGGCAGACCTGACATCCACTTCCAGCGGGGTCAACACTCGCCGCCTGGCCAATCGGCCAGGGTCTGCCTGCCGGTCGGCGATTTGGCCACTCTGGCGGTCAGCGACCCTGCCTGACGCCTCAACGGAACCGGTTTCTTCGGCCTGTCGATCGGCTCCGGCCCCGGTCTTCAGTTCTACTGGCCCTGCTGTAACCAGGGGTTCGTTGCCAACCATTGGCCCGGTTGTCGCCACCGGTTCTTTGGTAACCGCAGGCTCTTTGGTAACCGCGGGCTCGGCTCTATCTGATCCGGGCGCCGGCTCGGGAGCAAGGGGTAATTCTGCTGCGGTTTCAAGCGGGGTGTTTTCGCTGTTCTTTACCGGTAATGGACTCCCCGTCGGCGATTCGTCCACATGGTCACTCTGTTCGGGAGCATGAGTGACACTACCGTTTACGACAACCTGCTCGCTCTTCATCTGTTTTTGCTTTTCGGTTTCCCTTTCCATCACCGGTTGACGACCAAGAGCGGGAGCGGGTACCTGAGCCGGGAGTGCAACCTGGCGGCGTTCTAAAAAGGCAAAATCGTCTTTATACCAAAGCAGATAAGCAAGCCCCGACGCCACCAACAACAAAACGATCAACGCTGCAAAAAGCAATTTTATCAGACCATTTCGGGAGGCACTCGCCATTCCGGAACCGGTCAGGGCACCATAGGCTGCGCTATCGGCCGATGTTGTATTTCCCGGAGCCTGACGCCGATCCAGGTCCCTCAGCATATCATTGACCAGGCTCATAACAGGTTTCCCCCGAGCATGATGCCAATCATCACTGTCGCGCCGACAAGCAAAACGATGCCGCCCATAACAGGCAGCCGGCCAAACCCTGGCATGGCCACGCTCTCTGTATCCCGAATTGCCCGTTTGATATGGCTCCGTCTGATTACCCTCTGCCCCTGCCCATAGGCAGACATCAAGGCTTTATGAGCGAGAATATTAACCAGACGGGGAATGCCACCCGAGGCACGATACAGCAAGCTGATGGCGCGGTTATCAAACAGTGCGGGGCCATTATACCCGGCCAACGACAGCCTGTGCCCCACATAGTGACCGACTTCCCGCTTGTCCAGAGGCAGTATGCGTTGATGAAAGGTGATTCGTTGCCGCAACTGACGCAGATTGTCCTGATTCAGCATGACATCCAGCTCGGGCTGGCCAAACAACACAACCTGCAACAACCTGGATGACTCTGTTTCCAGATTGGTCAATAACCGAAGCGCTTCTATTGTGGTTGGAGACATGACCTGGGCTTCATCAATGATCAAAACAACCTGCCTGCCCTGTCCGGCCAGGTCTATCAGCAGGGTATCAATGCATTTGAGCAGGTGATGGCTGCCTTTTTCCCTGTCCACCTCAATCCCCAATTCTTCAGCGACCGCCATGTAGAGGCCCACAGGACTCAGTCCGGGATTGGGAATATAGGCCGTATGGAAGGGCGGCTCCAGGGCATTGAGCAGCATGCGGCAAAGCATGGTTTTACCCGTGCCCACCTCACCGGTGATCTTGATAAAGCCTTCTTTGTTGCGCAGCGCGACCAACAACAATTCCAATGCCTGCTGATGGGTCTCTGAACTCAGGAAGTAATGCGTGTTGGGAGTCAGAGAGAAAGGGGGCTCCTTCAAACCAAAAAAAGCTTCATACATAGGATTTCTTCCCCGCTGCTACCACAGCGTCGGTTCGGGAGGAGAAGAAAGCACCTCTCCCAGACTTTTGAGCCGAGACCGACTTTTTTCCACATCACCCCGGAAGGTTTCCCGACTGGTGATCATCGGCTTCAGCAAAATCACCAACTCGCTCTTTTGCCCGGATTGCCTCTTCTGTTTGAACGCTTCGCCCAATAGCGGAATATCACCTAACAGGGGAGTGCTGGCGTTATCTTCTCTGTTGGTATGCTGAATCAACCCCCCTATCACCACTATTTTCCCGTTTTCGGCACTGATTACACTATCTGTTTCACGAATGGTGCTCAATGCCATGGGCAAGGTCAGAGTCCGATCACCCAATGAAATCACTTTTTGCTGATCCTGAACTTCACTGATAGAGGGATGAACATGGAGAATAATATTGCCATCGTCCCCGATCTGAGGGGTGACATCCAATGAAATACCGGAGAAAAAGGGTGTCAGTTCGACATCGGTTGACGTCCGATCCGAATCCGAGCCGTTGCTGTCGTCAATATCGACGTTGGTGACAAAAAACTCGTCCGTCCCCACCTTGATTACGGCTTTCTGGTTATTTACCGTTGAGATGCGGGGGCTGGACAGTACCTGAACATTCCCCTGCCTGCCCAATAGCTGTATCACCGTTGAAAAGTCATGGATACGGAGAGCGGCACTAAACACTCCTTCAACAGCCTCATCAGTGACCGCTCGTGAACTCAAATCACCCGACAGATACTTATCAGCTGCACCGGCAGCATTCTTGCCATGACCCAACTGCGTCATGCCAGACCACTGCAAACCTTGCTGGTATCCTTCAGAAAGGGTCACTTCCAGAATTTTGGCCTCCAGAATGACCTGGCGCTGCATAATCAGGTCAGCCTTCCCGAGCAATTCCCTGACCATGGCCAACTGGTCAGGCATGGCCTTGACCACGACGATACCTGCATAAGGATTGGTGACCACCCTGCGCCCGCCCTTTTCTCCCACAATAGACACCAGCATTTCTTTCAGTTCGGCCCAGAAATCATGGGTGTTAGTAGTAGTGATACTGGTGCCACTGCTTCCTGATACACCAGATTGCTGACCGCCTGAGATGGAACCGCTGCCGCCTCCCTGAACTGCCATCGATGAAATCTGGCCGGAATTGACTCTGGTATTTGAATCTCCTTTACGGGAAATATTCAGATAGTTGATCTGAAAAACCTCTGTTTGAAGTCCTCCAGGGAGTATCTTCACCAGCTGCCCTTCAGTCTGACTGACCAGACCCCAGGTCTTTGTAACAATGTCAATCACCTCGGGAATCGTAACCTGACCGAGTTCAATGGAGATTGTCGCCGCAACATCCGGGTGAACCACCACGTTATAGTCAGTCCCCCTGACCAGATCGCGAAAAAAGCTCTGTGCAGACGCACCACTCACCGACAGGTCAAAACGCTCTTCTGTTTCGGGTTGCGAGCCTGCAGGCGCAAGCTCTGGAATAAGAGCAAGGGATACTTGCTCAGGCACCTCATTCACACTTGCCTCCGGTTCAGCAAGTGCGTCATCCATCACCTCGCCGATATGACTGATGGTCGAAGTGTCCACTGCAACATTGGTATTCAGACCGGTTCCACGCATGGGGTTTTCAGCACAGCCGAAAAGCAATACAACGGCAAGCAGATACCCCGGCGTTTGTGATTGTAGCCTCTTGACATTCATTGGCAGCAAAGACCTCTGATTACCCTGTTCTTGAACATGATCGATATTTCCTGACCAACACACGTTATTTCCTGACCAACACACCCTGCTTCTTGACCAGCCCGCTCTGTTTGTTGCGCAGCTCAACGATTTCGCCCTGCCGTATCAACCGGACATAATCTCGTTCAATCCGCTCGACAACCGCACCGGAAACACTATCTCCAACCTGAACCGGCTTTCCGTTAATCCTGGCCTGGCGACGATGCCTGCCGACCAGAATACTGCTCAGCTTCAACGGGCCGACAATGGTTTTTGCTACCCTTTTTGCGCCCGTCACCTGATCCGGTCGAAACGGATCTGCCAGTGACACACCATCGATGACGGGGGAGCCGGCAAAGGTGGAGCCGGTACCCAGCAACAAACAGACGACAATCAGACACCTACACACCAATCCACTCCTGCTCAAGGCTTAATGTTCTGACCACCACCCGCACTTCCATTTGAGGATAGTCGTTGACCCGAATATCCAGCAAATACCACTGAAAATCCTCATCCAGCCCTTCAAGCCTTTTCAGGTATCGCAACAGGTCAAAAAAATTACCAACAAGGGAGAGTTCAAAGCTGTGTTGATAAATCGGCAATTCCCCTTTTTCAACAGCTGAATCCTTGCTCCCGTTTTTTTCTTCTGGAGGATATTTGCCTTTTGCCCTCCCCTCTTGTGCCTGCTTCTCTTGTGCCTGCCCGTCCCTGACAGAAAACGGGCGAACCTGATAATTCCTGGCACTGCGCAAAGTCAGGCCTGAAAACCCGGCCAGTACATCACGCAGCACATCAGCCATCCGCTCGGGGGCAATCAGCGCACTCAGTTTCGATTCAAGTTCATCGCGCTGAACTTTCAGGGCGAGCTTCAATCTGGCATGTTCATCTCTCAAACTCTGGTTCGGGTCAACCTTCAAGCGCTCTTCCAGAAGAGTCATTTCAGTTCCAAAGGCACCCATCTCGCCATTCAACGCAGAAATCGCCGCCTTACCGGCCTTGACTTTTTCGTCCAGCGGGCTAAAGACGAACTGGAACCAGAGAAAGACAATCACCACTATCACTGTCAACAGCAGCATTCCACGCTCCCGCAGCGTCAACCTTTCAAGAAAAGCCGATATTCTTTCGCAGTAAGCCTTCATAGTGTATTGCTCACCCCTGTTTCACACCCCTTGCCGTCTGTCATCACCCTTGTCACCGGTATCTGCCAGGTCAGTCACTGGTTACTTCGACCGCGACCATCCCCGACGGGTCGGGTTGGATTCACTTTCTGCCGATTCGGGTTTCCCGGATGTCAATGAAAAATCCAGTAAATGCGACGTTTCTGACTGGTTCATTTCAAACAGGTCGAAACTCCTCCCGGAAAAAGCAGGCTCTGCACGCAGCGCCTGAATATACTGCGGAACCAGCTCCGGCGAAGAAGCGACGCCTTCCAGCCCGAAACTGCCACCGCCTTCACTCACGTGCACCCGGGTTAGCCAGAGATGATCCCGTTTTTGCCTGGCCAAACCCACCAGCAGACTGGAAAATCCATGGCTTCCACTTTCCAGCTTCGCCCCCAGTGAATCAACAAAGCGTTCACGATTTTCAAGCTGCTTTTGGAGTCGATCATTTGCTGCCGCCAAAGCGTCATTCCGGACGATACCGGCAGTACGCTCTCTCAACGATTCAACACCTTGTTCCAGGTGACCGGCCGCTTCCCGCTTTTTCGCCAACTCAACAGTCACAGATTGATGTTCCCGATAGGTAACAATGGTTACCCCGACCAGAACCAGGATCACCAGAACCAGGGCAGTAACCATGTGCAACAAGGACAAAGGCGTTTTCCTGGGCCTGAGTTCATCCGTGTAAAGGTTGATCTGCTGCATTACACCGCCTCACTCCGCCGACAGGCACCACCGACAGCAACCAGGGTCTGCACCAGGGTCGTCAGGTTCGCCGAATCCTGCTCGGGCAAAAGCCCGTCAAAATTGGCATCTTCAACACTGACAGCCAGTAAGGGGTCAAGCAACTGAGGCAAAGGAAACGAAATATCCGGGCCCAGAAGTAAAAGTTGTCGGGGGGGGATCTGCCGCAACTGGCTTTCAACGTAATCCAGTGATCGCTGAACCTCAAGAGACAACTTCTGCATCACTGTCTCCTGTCGGGAAGGGTCTTTCAACGCATCCACATCCACGTCGATCTTGCGCGACAGATACAGATTCTCGCCCTTTACCAGTATCATCATGCCAAAACCGTTTCTCAAATAGAGAAACCCGACCGCACCTTCTGTCTCAATACCTGTCCCGATAAAAGTCCTGGCGATATTTCTCAGCGCCAGGTCGATAATGTCAATCGAGACCAAATCCAGGTGACACTTTTTCAATAAGGCTACATATTCCTTGAGAATACTCTTACGCGCACAAACCGCGTTAATCAGCTTTCGGCCTCGTGATGCATCTTCCGGAAACTCAAACAGATCAGATACGGCATCATCAAGCGGGTAATCGATCAAATCATTCAATTTCCAGTGCAGGGAGTCGCGCAACTCGGCGTCATCCACTGCGGGCCGTTCAATCTGAAACACCTGATACTGATTGTTGGTCAGCACCAGATTACAGGAAGCCCCTGAAGAGCGGGAGGCTTCGACCAGTTTTGTCAGCGCATTTTCCCTGTCAGCCGCATTGCAGGGCTCAAAACCATGAAATTCAAGCGAACGCCTACCATCCCCGGACGCACAGGTTTTCGCCAAAGAGATGCCATCCGTGCGAATCTCGACTCCCACAAAAGATGAACTTTTACGCTTGCCAAACCAGTTAATCAGAACACGCCACCCCAAAAAATCTGCACCTGGGTATTAGCATAGTTCACTAACTCATTGTTGCAAATCACTTATCAGGAACACGGCCAGGCCAATCAGCGCATTGAACACCAACCTGCAAGTCAACCCGACAATGCCCTCCTCCTGACCTTCACAAGGTATGAAATATATATGACCTTTTTTACCTGTGTTAAATCACTATTGCCATACCAAAACAGATATTCAGCTCCCCATCATGTTTATCGACCTGATTCTGACCTGCCAATATCCATTTACGCGGGGACAAACACAAAAAAGCCCTTCAAATGCTTACACACTCAAAGGGCTTTGATTTCCATCCATCGCCGGTAAAACCAATCTGTTACGTAAACCAGAGCAGGACACCACCCAATAAACAGTCGCCCTATTTGAGGTTTGCGATAGAGTTACCTCAAATTATGCACAATTACACGCCACATGCGTAACTCCGCGTAATTCTTCATCCATAGATGGGCGATGGCAGTTCAGGGTAGGCCCGATGTATATGAAGAAACACCTTTTCAGTGATGTCTGAAATCTCATCCTCTTGGTATTGCTCAACGGGTAACCCCGTTCTTTCATCGTAGAGAAAATCAAATATCTGTTGCTTGACCGCGTCGCGCGTCGATTCCTTCTGTTGCCAATTGGCAACCTTAAGCCGCTCTGCCTTTAGCGTTGCCAGCAAAGTAGTAGCGACTTGTTTGATCCTGGAAATTTCCTTTGGTTGCAAATTTGGTTTATTAAGGAGATCAAACAACACCAAAGACTCCTCATCAAGGCCTTCCCTGATTGCACGCTTCTCTTCATGGGAAAGTTCTTCATTCAGTCTTAACAGTTCCTCAAAGATTTTTTCAATAACAACGCGATCCTTTTCCTGGTTATACTCCCTAACCAGTTTTTCGTAGTGCTCTTGATAATCAGTACGTAACGGGTTCTGCATCATGAGCCGAGCCAGTTTCTTCTCAACCACAGCTTTCAGCGATTGCACCGTTGTATTCTTTCGCTCTGATCTGGAAAACTCCTGGCGGAGTCGCTCAAAATCGATTTTGCTGATATCGTAGATTCGATCACCATCCGGCTTTGGCTCTTTAACTTGTCTTTTGGTGTCGATACTGCTATCAACAATTCCATGGAGTGCTTTCATGATGTCGGAGATGTCGGCTTTTTCTCTGTCTGCCTGCAAACTTTTATAAAGCACATTTATGGCATCACGTAAATCACGATAACCATTCACACCCGGCACGTTAATACAGGCTTTAAACTTGCTGAACACCTCTCGGGCCATTACCTCAAAACGTTTTCGTGTTTCATCATTTTGATTAATAATTTCCTTGGCCTGAGCAATCACTGCATTCCGGTCAAAGCCAGTTTCTGTAATAATCCGGCTTAGTTCAAAATCATGCTTTCGTAAAAACTCTGCAACAACGCTGATCGACTCACTCAGGCTTTCCAGCAACTCCTCATTAGGCCTGGTGGGTTCATTTTCGCCCTCACCTCCGCCATGGCCCTCGTCGCCAGCACCGGCGAATGTCGCCAGGGCTTTACGCAGGTTTTTTAGTATCCCGCAGTAATCCACTATCAAGCCGTTGTTCTTGCCTTCCGCTACGCGGTTTGCCCTGGCGATGGCTTGCATTAAGGTATGTGCCTTCAACGGCTTGTCTAAATAGAGGGTAGAAAGTGTTGGCACATCAAACCCGGTTAACCACATAGCACAAACAACAGCCACTCTGAAGGGGTGCTCGCTGGACTTAAACGCTTCCTCCATATCCAGACGAGAACCATCAGCCAGCTCAAACCCGGCTTTAAGCAGCTTGCGGTGAGGTTTGATATCCAGCCCCCATTTTTCAAATTTGGCAACTTCACCTTGTTCTTCACTGACTACAACCGCCATCAGCGTTTCTTTCATCCACATCAATTGCCGCTCTCGCCAGGCCAGATCCTGCTCATCGGTAGCCGCCGCGAGTGCCTTTTCTTTAGTTTTAATCGCTTGCCGCCAGTAAAAGTCGATCAACTTGTGCATCCGCACACAAGCGATCTTATCGATACATACAAACATCGCCTTGCCGGTTTCCCAGGCATTAGCATAATGGGCAACAAAGTCACGGGCTATCTGATCCAGTCGGCTGGTTGCGGTGATGATGTGATAATCGCGCTTTAGTTCTCGCTCCAATCTTTGCTGAACGTCCACATCCTCAATTTCCAATTCATCCAGCTTTTCCGCAATGCGCTCATTAATGCCCTTAGGATCAGCAACCGTATGCTCATTGCCATCGTCATCGGTAAACACCAACTCTTCGCCACGGGCATCGTAGTACAATGGCACGGTCGCCTTATCCTCAACCGCCCGTTGGAAGTCATAGGTAGAAATATAATCACCAAAAACCTTTTTGGTAATCTCGTCATTTTTAAATAATGGCGTCCCGGTAAAACCGATAAAGCTGGCATTGGGCAAGGCATTGCGCATGTTTAATGACAAGGTGCCATATTGTGTGCGGTGAGCTTCGTCGGTGATAACGATAATGTCGTCACGCTCGGAATACGGTTTCTCAGGGTCGATCTTTTCGTTAAATTTTTGAATGAGGGTGAACACAAAGGCTTTTTGCTGTCTGATCAGTGCCTTCAGGTCTTTCCCGCTATCCGCTCGGCACGGGTCTTTATCGTTATCGACCAGGTCGCAACCGGCAAAAGTTTTATAAATTTGCGTGTCCAAATCCTCGCGATCCGTTAACACCACAAAGGTATAATTACCACCCAGTTTTCGATGCACCATCTGGGCAAAAAATACAATCGAATACGACTTGCCCGAGCCCTGGGTGTGCCAGAAAACGCCTAATTTACCCAAACGCTCGCCTCGATTAACAACGGCACCAATAGCGCGACTGACACCTAGATACTGGTGATTCCGGGCAACGATTTTTACCAAACGACCGGAACTCTGGTCAAACAGGGTGAAGTTTTCAAAGATGTCCATCAGGTTGGCTTTGGAGCAAGTCCCCTTCAGCAAGGTTTCCATCTCCACCGCGCCTGGCTCACTCTCTTTCAAGCGTTTCCAGTCATTGAAATGCTCGAACTTGCTGGAAACCGAACCAATTTTGGCGTCAATGCCATTGCCCAGAATAATAAAGGCATTGTGGTAAAGCAGGTGGGGCACCGTGTCTTTATAATCTGCCAGGTTTTTGTCATAGGCGGCTCGGATGTTTTTATGGACATTTTTCACTTCCATAAAGAGTAATGGAATGCCGTTTACAAAGCCGACAAGATCCGCTCTGCGACGATAAATATCGCCCTTGATCCAAAACTCTCTGACCAGTAGGAAGTGGTTGTTTTCGTAATTGTCGAAATCAAACAGGCGAAGTCGTTTCTTTACTCGCTCGCCTTTCTCGTTATGAAAACTCACTTCAACGCCATTTTTGTGGAGATGGTATTTCTCCTTATTCACGGCCACAATACTGGTAGACACTGGCATCTCACAGACCACGCGCAATGCCTCCTGGTAGGCGATATCAGGCAGGCCTGGGTTTAGCTCAATCAGTTTCTCGCCCAAATAGCGCGTTAATACAGCTTCTTGCTCTGAAATTCGCCCTAAATCACCCTCTTTGCCAAGCTTTTCATGCATGCCCAGAACAGATTCATCCCACTGCAATTGATTCAGCAAGTAGTCAGCGGTAACTTCCTGAACCAGGGTTTCTTCATTCATGGCCATGAGTCAATCCTTCTATTCCTTTTGCTTAAGTTGATAACGTACAGGGCGATTGAGCTTCTTCACTACCTCATCATTGACAGCACGTTTCAACCATGCAGTTAACTGAGACTTATGAAGTTTAGTGAGTTCAGTCATCTCATCGACAGTAACCGGCTCATTGGCGAGGCGTTGAAGCTCGTAAGTGAACAGTTGATAGAAATCGATAGGGCCCGATGGGATAGCCTCACCTTCGGCAAGCTGCTCTGGACAGGCCTCAACCTCTGTTTGCACCTCGATAATTGTATTATCGGTTTTTGCTGCGGTAACGTTTTTTTCAGGTTCAGATTCTGGTCTCGGTTCAGACTCTGCAAACAACTCAGGCTGCGCAGTCGAGGAAAAGAGATCACCCATTGGCTCATTTACCTGGTTCGCACAGCCAGCTTCATTACCCATTAAATCCGAAATAGTAAAAGCCTGAATATCCGCATTCAGCCAACGGCCGCCTTTGGCAACCAAATTGGCATTGGCAGCGTCTTGGTCCGTCGTCTGTTTAACCCACAGCGGCACCCAGGATTTTTTCAAGTTTTCTTCTGCACCGTTGAGCGTGCCACCTTTTTTACCAGAGTGAATCACTAAAGAACTGTCTGCCAGACAATAAATGTATTTATTGCGGGCCATGGCATTACCTACACTGAACCCTGCCTCTGGGTAGAAGGGCGATATCAACACAGCATGGTCATCCATCAGGCCTTTGCGCCATTTGCTGCTGGTTGCTGCTTTTAGCAAACTATCGGCCACCACACCGATTACAACACCGCCTTGCTTGATGGCACCCAGCATCGCCACCTCATCCACGCCGCGCGCACCACCGGAGACAATAGCAATGCCCTCTGCTGCTGCTTTCGCACCCACTTGATCGGTAAAGGCAAGATCAGACTTACTGGCATTGCGTGAACCGATAACCGCCAGGCTTCTGACATCTAACAAAGCTTTATTACCACAGCCAAACAACACCGGTGGCGAATCTGTTTTCAAGCGCTGTTTTAAACGCTTCGGATATTCCGGATCGGAACGGGTGACTACCCAGAGACCCGCCCTTTGCCACTTTTCCATAGCCAGTGCGAGGCTATGGCCCCGGTTCAGCAACGCGATAATTCGATCTGCACTGATACGTGCATCATGCCAGCCTTGCAGCAGGGCCTTCGGATCGGTAACCAGCAGGTCGGCAGGTGTAATGGACTTGTCTTTTAACCATAAAGCAAAACGGCCCCATTCCGCATTGCCTAGCGGCTTTGCGGTTTCACTACTGGCTTTTGAAAAATAGCTGGTCAGCAGCAAGGTCGCTTGCGCCGTGGAGGATAAAGCGCCATCAACTGATGACAAGCGAGATATATTCATGAGCCTTTCACCGAAGATGAAGCCAGCGCGACGGGATAAACCACACCGCTGCCTGCTTGTTGCAAAAGTGCTGCGATAACCGTCAGCGTCCAGCCGGAGTCTACAATATCATCCACTAACAGAACCGGTTCCCCTTGGCAAAGCTGAGTCACCTCAAACGCTCCATCAAGGTTGCGGCACTGGTGGAAGCGATTCTGCTGGCTTTTTTGCGGCTGGTTATCTTTAACTTTTCTTATCGCATCGACAAAAGGCAATCCCAACCGAACAGCCAGCCTACGGGAAAAACCCGGTACTAACTCCGGATGATTACGAGAAGGCACGCAACAAACCCACTGAGGTGCAGGATTGGGCTGCCAACGCTGCTGAATCATTTCAGCCATAGCCTCAATCAGGTCATCACTAAACTCCCCTGCATGTTTGTTATCGGCAACCGTGCGCCCCCAACCGGCATCGCCCCAACGGGATAAAACGCGGCCTTCCTGTGCGCGAAGTTGCTGGGGTAGATTGCCGCGAAAGCCGTATTCCAGAAAAGCATTGGCTGCCACCTGTGCTTTTGGGGTAATCACCATTTCCGCGTGCTTTAGGAAAGTACCCGCACGATGGGCCAAAGCAGAATCAACCGACACATTGATAACCGGCCGACCCAGGCACGAAGCGCATTTACCGCAAGGCGTGGGATCGGGATCGTCCAGCGCCCGCTGTAAAAATGTCATCTTGCAACCAGCATCACCCAGATACGCTTGAACCTCCTGCCATTCCTGCACACGCTGCCCGGTTAAGTGCGCGATTCGGGCATGATCCATTTGGTAGCGCACTGGCGTTCTAACCCAACTGCTGCCGTCTTTTATAACGGGAGCCTGGCTTTCCACGCTCAGCAGCTTCAGCACTTTTTCAATCTGGCCGTGACGCAGATTGGTTTGCTCTTCAATGCCACGAACCGACAAACCATCGCTGTTTTCCAATGCTTGCAAAATCTCATTGACCTGCGCCTCTGAAGGGAAGGCCGAGTTACGGAAAAATTCGTGAATCTCTTCATCTTCCATCCCCGACATCAACACACCCACGGCATGATCAATGCCACGCCCGGCGCGCCCCACCTGTTGGTAATATGCAACGATAGAGCCCGGCGCTTGATAGTGAATCACAAAGCTTAAATCCGGTTTGTCGTAGCCCATCCCCAGGGCGGTGGTGGCCACCAACACCTTTAACTGGTTGTTAAGTAGTAACTCTTCCAGATACTGGCGATAAGCGTTACTGTTTTCAAAACCACCGGCTTCAACACTACCGTGGTAAGCCCTGGCGTCTATACCGTTGGAACTTAACCACTCAGCGACCTGTTCGGCGTCGCGCACTGTTAGGGTGTAAACGATGCCCGTACCCGGTAACGTGGGTATCACCTGCGCTAACCAGGCCAAACGGGATGCCTGATCGGGCAGTACCATGGTTTGCAGCGCGAGGCTTTCACGGATAAGCGGGCCTCGGTGAATTTGAATATCACCCAGCAGGGTTTGTATGTCCGCAACTACGCGGTTATTGGCTGTGGCGGTCGTCCCCAGTACCGGCGTGTTGGCTGGTAACTGGCGCAGAATATTTACAATACGGCGATAATCGGGGCGAAAGTCGTGGCCCCAGTCCGAAATACAGTGGGCCTCATCAATCACCATCAGGGCGATGCAGTCAGCAATCGGCTGTAATACCGTTTCAATAAAACTGTCGTTAGCCAGGCGCTCAGGGGAAATCAGCAAGCAGTCGATTTGATTGTTAAGAATGCGCTGGGTCACCGCCGGCCAATCTGCGGTATTGGTTGAGTTCATGGTCTCGGCGACAATGCCCAGGCGCTGGGCCGATTCAATCTGGTTGCGCATCAATGCCAGCAAGGGGGAGACAATAATGGTCGGTCCCATACCACGATCACGAAAGATTTTGGTGCTGATAAAGTACACCGAACTTTTGCCCCAACCGGTACGCTGCACCACTAATAATTTTTGCCGATGATTCACCAGGGCATCGATAGCTTCCCATTGGCCATCGCGGAATTCGGCGGTGGGATTAGCTAAAGCGGTTTGCAGTAATTTCCGGGCTTGCTGTTTTTCGGTATTCGGGTTCATAATCACTCCTTGATTGATACGGTTAGCTCGCCGCTCATTAGCTTGGGTAGAAGTAGGTCGCGGGCTTGGGTTAGCTTTTGATTTTGAATGCTCAAATTATCTATCTGACTGAATACGTCTTTAGCTTGTGCAGTAAATTCATCTATCAGACTTGATGAAGGAATCAAGCACGAAATGTTTTTAAACGTATCAACGACAATAGCATCGAAAACAGCTCCACTAGCTCTCGCCTTAAACTGTTCTATTGACGCTTTAAGTGAACTATATAAAAACTCCTGCGATATTCCTTCTTTAGCAATTAACGCATAACAAGACTGGTTCATAGCCATTGATCGCTGAGCAAAAGAGAGCTTACCTACGGTGCCTCTGGCGGTAATAAATACTGTATATTTTGGATAAAGGCGGCTATTACATTTCGACAAGCCCAGCTCAGTGATGGACTTTTCAGTATTGTACGTAAAAAGACCTTTGGCATCTTTAGGTGTAAAGAAAGGAATTTCACCACCCCAGAACTCAGGAACCTTTGTTTTTGGAGTGCCGCCACTTAAAACATCCATAATTCTATCTGCGGTAGTTTTATTCCACCCCTCCGGCACGCCATCGGTAATTTTCACTTGCTCATGGCCGGGAAAGCGCATGTGAACAAACCACTCCTGATACAACAAGCGGGCGGATTCTTCCAGCAACTGAATACGGCGGCGGTTGTTTTCGATTAAGTTGTCGTAAGTGGCTATTACAGAGGCTATTTCTTTTTGAGCCACTTCCGGAGGTAGCTTAATATGGATTTCTTTAAGTCTTTCGATTGTATAAGCGGGCTGAGCAGCACCAATAGTACACTTCGATAATTGAGCCTTGCCCTGTGGAGACTGGAGCCAGTAATAAAGGAAGTTTGCGTCTACGCCATTAAGATTTCTAAACCAAGTCAAGTTTCCATCTTTGAAGTAAAAATCAAAATCCCCGGAAACTCTATAAGGAACACCTATTGTTCCAACAGAAGTTAATAATAAGTCACCTTTTTCTGGAGCACCAAATCTATATTTTATTGACTCGAATCTATCTTCTGGAATAAATAATGGGTCATTAATAGAGCCGCCAGAAAAACTTGCAACCACTTCTTTTCCCCGATAAAAAGGTATCCCTGAGTTCGTATATTCTTTTGCGTATATTCGCTTGCTGGATGTGATTTCACAGAAATCGGACAACTTTACAAGGTCGTACTGCTTCATACCCCCAACTCCTCAAAATTACGGGCAATTTTTGCAGCCAGCTCAGCAGCTTCGGTATTTAAGCCTTGCAGTTCAATATGAATATCCCGCAGGGCTTCTTCAAAATCGAAGTCTTCATCCACTTCTTCTGGTGCCACACCCACGTAGCGGCCCGGTGTCAGGCTCCAGTCGGCGGTTTCAATGTCTGCGATGTCCACCAGTTTAACCAGGCCTTCGACATCGCAGAGTTTGCCTTCCGGGAAGCGGCTTAATAACCACTGGGCTTGTTTGTAGAAGTAACGCACCTGTTTGAGTTGCTCCACCGCCAGCTTGCGGGCTTTATCGGTGGTTTTCTTTAAATTGCTACGACCACGGCCATTGAGCAGCGTGCTATCCCACAGTTCGCTGTCTTTAGCGTTATGGGCTTCGGCCAGGTCAATCACGCGGGTTACCAGCTTATAGGCCAGGTCAATTTCTTTAATCAGGTTGCGGCTTTGTTCCGCCAGGTCTTTTAAGCCAGTATCGTTGTCGATAAAGCCCAACAGGCTGGCAGCGTCCTTGTAGTCGTATTTATTCCACTTCTTTTGCAGGTCGCAGGTCAGGGTTTGAAAGGCAGACCAACCATTCTCGACCGAGCCTTTGGCTTTGAGGAAGTCCACAAAAGGCTCAACACTTGTGCCGTTTTGCTCCAGCTTCTTCATAAAGGGCTGAACGGCCTGGCTGAATTTTTCCAGCTGAGCGATAAAGTCCGGTACTGGTTCGCAGGCCAAGGCGTCAGATTTTTCACAATCACGCGCTGCAAACATGGCCTTATCGATATACTGCTGCACCAGCGCAACAAACCGCTCGCCTTCGCCACGGTACAGCCAGATCACGGCGGTGAGGTTTCGCTGCTGCTCCGGACTGAAGTCATATATCTTACGGGTGACTTTGCGGTAGACATTGCGGGCATCCAGCATCAGCACTTTGTCTTTCAGGTGTGCGGGTTTGTTTTTATTTAAAAACCAAAGCTGGCAGGGCACGGTGCGGGTATAGAAAAAGTTACCGCGAATATCGATCATGATGTCTACATGGCCGGTTTTCACTAACTGCTCCCGCACCCTGGCTTCATCCCGCCCGGCGCTGGAAGCCTGAGATGACATAACAAAACCGGCCCGCCCTGTGTCGTTCAAATAGCTGTAGAAATACTGAATCCACAGATAATTGGCATTGCTGACTTTTTTATTTTTATTCACGCCCGGCAAACCAAACGGCAGGCGTCGCTTATCCCCTTTGATTTTATCGGCGTCCACTTCGTCTACGTTAAAGGGCGGGTTAGCCATTACATAATCGACGGTGCCGAACAGACCTTGGTGAGGGTCGTTATAGTAGGTAATGGCGGCCTCACCACCTTCTACATTGCCTTCCAGACCATGTACTGCCAGGTTCATTTTAGCCAGGCGTGTAGTCACCCGGTTTTTCTCGTGACCGTAAAATGTGAGTTCATGCGGGTCTTGCGCGTGGCGTTCCATAAAATGGGCGCTTTGTACGAACATGCCACCAGAACCACAAGCGGGGTCAAAAATTTTGCCGTGATCTGGCTCCAGCACATTCACAATCAACTGCACTAATGAGACAGGCGTAAAAAATTCACCACCATCATGCGCGCCCTGATCGGCGAACCGGGTGAGGAAGTATTCGTAAATACGCCCAAAAATATCGCCCGTCGCGTTCTTTAATTCTTCCGGGTTCAGGGTGCGCAGCAACATACCCAGTACGTCGTTGGGAATGTTGTTGTACTCCTGCTTTGGCAGCTGATTGCGCAGGTTGGTGTAATCTGCCTCGATGGACTCCATTGCATGAACGATGGCTTCAGCTCGATTGTCGGCATCGGTGAGCACGATCAGGTAGTCAAACTCTGCTTCGGGTTTCAAATAGATGGCGCTCTTTTTGGAGAAGTCTTCTTTGGTAGGTTCGCGGGTTTTACCTCCGCGCCTGGGCAAGGTGGCGACAATCTCATCTTTTACCGAGAGGTAGCGACTGTAGGCGTGGCGCAGAAAGATCAGCCCCATTACCGGTAAAAAGTATTCGTTGCTCGCCAGCTCGGAGTTGGCACGCAGGGTATCAGCCGATTGCCACAGGCGTTTTTCAATTGCTTCGATATTTTCCAGTTGTGCCATGGGGGCGGATTCCTAATTCTCTTCTGGTTTATTCGGTGCGCTAATATTGGAGCGGTTGTGCTGAGAGGCAATGTATTGCTCCAGCTCGCTTTGTTTAAAGCGCCAGGAGTTACCCACTTTAAAGCCCGGTAGCTTACCGCTTGTGGCCAAGCGGTAAGTGGTCCGCTCGTTAACCTTGAGGTATTTAGCCACATCTTTGATGGTCAGTATGGGGTCACTCATGACGAAAAATCTCGCCAGTGTCGAAAATGTACAAAAGTGTCAATATATAGAAGCTTGAAAGCAGGTCAAGCAAGAGAGGCTTTCAGGTTTATTAATCACCAAACAGGCGTTGATAATCAGCCTTGAAGTTGGCGGGCATGTCAGAAAAATATTTCCAATAGTCAACCAAGCCATCAATGGTTTTCATATCTGTATGGCCGCTGTCCAGCATAGTTTTGAGTAGCTCTAATGTTGGCATTATTTGCGCGTCGAAAGCTTTAGCTAACTCGGTCATATCCTGGTCGTCAGTTACTACTGGAACATCGAGTTCTAGTGCATAAGCAATATACCAAGCATCCACTCTGGACGGACCAGGCAGTTCTGTCTGCACGTGATCCCAGATGTATCCAAAGGTTTGCTCGATAGACTTTTTCTGCTTTCTTCCAATATTGGGGAAGTGTTTACGATTCTCCGTAAATTCCTCTTCATCAATCCAATGGAATTTACTTTGGAGCTTCCTGCCTGCCAGCTCGTCATTGAGTTCGGGTAGAATGTACAAGCAGTATTCATTATCACCGAAGGGCACGAACAGTAAAGGGCGTATGGTTTTAGCCAACCTTAGGTAGGCATTGGTATCAATGAGGATTTTCGATTGCGGCATCAAGTCAACTCTGCGTGGATACTCCGTGCATCAAGTAGTGGCATATCCAACACAGTTTGAACATATCCTGGCCCCTTATCGTGCTCTTTTAGGTATTGTCTGAGCAAGTCGAAAAAAGGAGTTTCAAATAAAGCTTCTGCTTTTTCAATATAGTCACGGGCGCTTGGCTGACCATATTCGTTGAGTTCAGTATCTCCATACAAAGCCTCACTGAGGTTTTTGTACTTCTTATTGAAATTGGTGACTGCACCAGGGAAAGCAGACTGACTCAGTTTTATTTCAGGCTGCCCAGTGAATTCAGCATACTTATTCACTTGTCCAATGACTGTCCAAGGAGAGATGGTTAACTTATCAGCCAAACCGATAACATGGGCAATTTTGGCAGGAGAAGAGGCTTGTGAATTGATGGAAACATAGGCTTTCTCGGCCAATTCATACGGATACAGCAAGCTACCCGCAAAAGCATCCGCAAAGTCTTCAGCTTCGTTGCCTTCAAGGCTTGGCGATAAGCAATGTCCCAATTCATGCGCCATCCAGAACTTGAAGTCATGGACATTAGTGTCCAGATTCAAGTAAACCCATGTACTGACCGAGTCGGGAAGGTGTATATGCACCGCATTTTCATGGCGCTGCTTTGCCCCCCACATGACAGGTACCACAACGGCCTGTAGTTCACTGAAGCGGCGAATCAGGTGCGTGAAGTCCACACACTCTACCGGGCCAAGATTAATGTCTTCTCTGACTTTCGCTGTTACCCTGCGCAGGTAGTCATAATCACAGCCAGGTGACTTGAGTACCGGCGGCATTTCAAAGGTATCAAACGGCAGATAGGGTACGAGGTGACGTAAAAAGCGGCCAATCTCCTGCGCTTTTTCGATATGGTGATCCTTTGTTTTGGTGCCGCGCATTTTGCGAAATGCGACTTTCGGGGCATACGGATCTTCCTTGACGACCAAATCATCAAAGGAGAGATTTAACAACTTGCCTAATTGAAGCAGCTTGTTGGGACGCGGAAAAGACTTGTGCGAGAGCCACTGGGAAACGGCTTCTCTGCTTACGCCTAAAGCATCAGCGACGGCAGTTTGGGTTAACCCCGCCTTGTCGATTGCCTGTTGCGCTATATCAGTATTCAGTCTCTTCTGCATGCGCGAAGTATATGCCGCTGTCAAGCTTTGTCAAGTTTAATCCTTGCAAACCAAGCCCACTAAATGCCCCCGGATGGCGGTATCTCTTTATCAAAAAGCCGGAGCATCTGCGCGGTTTCAGCCCTTCAAATGCTTACACACTCAAAGGGCTTTGATTTCCATTTATCGCCAGTAAAACCAGTCTGTTACATAAACCAGAACAGTTGTCGCAAGCGCACAGTCAAGATCATTATCTATTAACCGGGTTGCACAGGTCTATCAGACCACCTCACTCAAACTCAGTAGGAAAAAATCAACTAAAGTAACCAGACTGAATTTATTCTGACCTATAATAAAGGCCCTGCCAGTATAGAGCAGGCAGGGCTTTTATTGATTAAGCACGGCTAATATCCTCCGGTTGGATATCCTGCCGTTTATGAACAACGGCGATTATCGCAATGTTGTCATCGGGCATGACCTCGAAGATCACCCGATAGGAATACATCGAAAATTCCCGCACACACTCATCACCCGGTTCAGGCATCATTTTGTGACGATGGGGCAGGTTGTCTAGCCCCATGGAGTATTCCACCATTTCATCAGTAACACGTTCGGCAGAGCTTTCAGAATCTTCGGCAATAAACTCATAAATCTCTTTTAGCTGCCGTCTGGCACGTAGTGACCAATTCACCATGATTTAATTTCTTGCCTCAAATCTTCCGCACTGATTACCCGACCATTAGCCACATCTTCGCGGCCTTTTCGTACTTGCTCCAAAACGTAGAGTCGATACATGATTTCTTCGTAATCCACATTATCAGGGAGTTGCTGTATGGCGTTTAAGGCATCTTGTTTAGCGCTATGTGCTTGCATTGTTAAGACCTCGCTTGAGATGGAGATTGTTTTGCCGTGACTGACAGGCGATTAGCCGTATGCTTGAGAATGAGACTATCCAGAAGTGTTCTGGTCAAGCAAAACCGGACACAATTCTCTAAACGCTTAACATATAACGCTCTCTGAGTTCTGGTTGAGCATGCTACCGCATCGCTGTGCTTGCGTCTTGTCGTCACTTTGTACGCCACTCTCTGGGTCACAACCAATCCCAGTTGTTTCATCAGTTGACGTACCCGGTAGCGACCAATTCGATAACCTTCTTCGCGCAACTTTTCATCATTCCCCGGCTGCCAGGACCGTTTCGGCTGCGTGCAAACAGCGCTTTCACGCGCCGAAACAGCTGCAAATCACATTCATCCAGTCGTGGCCCTCGTCGCAACCAACTGTAGCAGGCTGAGCCACTCACTTTCATAACTCGGCACAACATAACCACAGTAAAATTGGCTGACTCGGACTTGATGAAGTCGTATCTCACTTCATTTCTTTCGC